>Ga0265296_1000951_pt1 | contig 36870 bp, 40 predicted proteins | sample MunlanPumphouse1_FD_189073 | JGI IMG/M metagenome (GOLD analysis project Ga0265296, IMG submission 189073) | Groundwater microbial communities from a municipal landfill in Southern Ontario, Canada - Pumphouse #1 | ecosystem: Environmental > Aquatic > Deep subsurface > Groundwater | place...
GAATAAGGTTGCCTTGTCAGAGGGCAGTGCAGGATAGCCATGGGTCGACCAGTAACTGACTACCATTGCCGATGCCATGGGAGAACAGCCGTCATAGACTCCACTCACCTGTTTGAAAAGCGGGACTCCATAAATGTACCCGGAGGATCTCGTTGCCTGGATACTTTTGAGAAGGGATGTGCGCTCTTTGGAATCCATGTCAGAAATAAGAAGCCTCTGTTTGTCCCATTGCGCCCTGATATCAGCTTTTTTCTTTGCCTGCATTTTCCCGGTCGCTTTTACCACTGCTCCTTCCTGATCTGTGACGTCACTCCTTGATTCTTTCACAACTTCATTGGTGTGTTCATCAACAAATACATCCGTTGCTTTAGTGCCGTTCTGGTCATTTACGGAATATTTCCGGTAATACGACAGGCTTCCTAAATAAACGGGTTTTGAACCGATGATGGTAAGTCCCTTTTGCGAAGTATATTTCTCGACCGGTTCCTCATCTGCTGACTTTACATTGTTATAACCCGGCACTCTTCCTTTTGTGATCTCGAGGACCGGATAATTTCTCGTGGTTGCTGAAACCAGAATATACCCGTCATATTTCCCATCAACCATTACTTCAAAAACATACGCCGCTTCCTTGTCATTGAGATCATAGTATGTTTTCGCATGTTTCACGAGGGAGTCTTTCCATTCCGTAAAATCCGGGGAAGTGACCGCCAGATCTTTTGCATTCAGGAGTGCAATTGATTCTGCTTCTTTTATATCAACAATCGCAACTTCATCGGAGGGTTTTTGTGATACACTCACCGTACCGAATTGATTGCTGTTCTCACTTGCGTCCGCCGCACTCACTATCGGTACCATCGCCATCGCTGCTATCAGCAACGTCAGCAATATGATTCCAGTTTTCAGTTTTTTCATAGTTCGTTACCTCTGTACATCTTTTGAGAAATCCCGGAGGCATGATCCAATTTTTTTAGTGTGCAAGGAAGTTGGTTCATGCCCCTGGGCGGACCGGGTTCAACAAAGTTCGTCGCTTGCCAAACCCGACCTCTCTTTTCGGGACAACCCCCGGCTGTCCACGTTTTTGGGATTTCAAAAGGGGAGATATAACGATTCTAACGCAGCCATCTACCGGATACAGGACCTATAATGGACACAAGTAAGGAAGAACTTCACAGGGATGGAGATGTATTATTAGCAGGTAGTCCGGGGGTCCTGACATACCGAACCCCGGCAGGATAGAGACAAAATAATACCGGCCCTCATGATTACCGAAAAAAAAGGATTGGGAGGGTTCTGATTGAGAGGGTTATTCAGGCCAAAGGAAAAATGCTACAAGAGTTATGCCAATTGCCGGTCCTAAAGTAGGTATCCAGCTAATCTTTCCTTCGATGAGGTAACTCAGTATCGCACTTATTGTAAATGCAACAAGTCCTAATAGCAATGAATACATGATTTTTTTCATACGGTTATGTTCCTCTTCAGATAGTTAACAATATCCTAATTGCGCACATGCATAGTCTGCACCAGGACTGCATCCATATTCACTGATGAACCAGCAAACTGCTGCAGCAACAGCCGCACATGCTATTCCGCCAACTATCGTTGTAATACCAGCAAGAACACATAATACAGTAATGCCGACTCCACATCCGACTGCACATGCAACATTGAAAAGTATCTTGCACGCATCACAGATGGTCGTTTTTGGCAGTTCAAGTTCGGAATCAAATTCTTTTACAGTTCCATCTGGATGAATTGTTGCTCCTTTCACGCGAATGCGTTTGAATTTTTTTGTATCTTCCAGAACGGTATAACGTATCAATGATTGAAAGGGACCATCAACCGTACTGTATGTTGAGAGGATCGTGGCCTCTTTCTGGAGTGATCCCTGAATTTCAACGGAGAAATGTTGCATCTCCTTTTGCTTATCTTCAAAGGTAATCTCGTAGTCACCCTGGATTGTCCTGCCTTCCGGTGTCGTTTCTTCGACGGATTTTTTTATTTTAACTTCTTTGGGTTTTTTCTTCATAATTTTCATGGTATATCACCTGTTGTGGTCACAAGGAGTTTTTTAACTCTGTCGGGTCTTGTCTCAGCGGGAAATATTTCAGCTGTCCTCACTATCGGTACCATCGCTATCGCTGCCAGCAACAGTGCCAGCAGGACGACAACTAGTTTCATGCGTTTCGTGGTTTTTCCTCCTTTTCATATACTTCACCCGGAAGGCATGATCCAGTTTTTTTAGTGTGCAAAGGAATCTGGTTCATGCCTAAGGGCAGGACCGGGTTCAACAAAGTTCGTCGCTTGCTAAACCCATCCTTTCTTTTCGGGACAACCCCCGGCTGTCCACGTTTTTGGGATTTCAAAAGGGGAGATATAACGGTTCTAACGCAGCCATCTACCGGATACAGGGATCGTGCTGGAGCCTGCAATCAGAAATCTTTCAAGACCTGCCTCAGAACCATTAAAAATAACCCGGAGTGCGGTGGATTGGAGAGAAAGGGGTATTTTGATTAAACGCTATTCCAGATGCGTTTGAAATTTTTTATAATGAAATAAGAAATTTTGTACGCGATAAATGAGTAGAAAAGTATAGACAAAGCTATGAGTATGAGAATTACCAGGATTTCAGTTATCTTCGATATATCGTCCAATTATACCACGTATCTAAAATCCATCTGTTACTATAAAAAAAATTTGTTTTTTGCACTAACTCACTGAAACGGTAATACGGCTTTGTGCCTGGGGATAGCTTCCAGGTCCCATGACACTTGCAACAACTTCATAAGTACCTGCCTGATTGAATTGTACCGTCCAGGCAGAAGAAAAGGTATCATGTAATGTCACAAAACCTGTTTTACTGTACATATCCCCGGTTTTCCACCAATCCGAAGGTACGGATATATACTGTATTCCTGCCTGTGTTCCGGTATTTAAATTCTGCATGTAGAACTTTTGCCAATATGGACCGAGGAAATTCCCAATTTCTCCCGAGGTGTATATTGATACCTGCTGTCCAATTCCTGCACTACCTGGACCATATGCATTGATTGTCGCATAGGGGAGAAGATCCATTGTTGCAGATGCATTCACTTTCGTATCCTGATTATCAGAAGAAACGATCTTTTCGGTTGAAGAAGCCGACGCTATACTTTGTACATTAGCTGCACTTGCTATCGGAATCATCGCCATCGCTGTTAGTAACAGTACGAACAGGATGACGCCGGTTTTGTGTAGGTTCATTCGTTTTTCAACTCCTTTCGTGTTTTTACATACGTTCCGCTCGGAAGGCACGGAAACTCTTCATAAGAATTTATAATGATGATCTCATGCCTGCGGGCGGGACCGGATTCAACGAAGTTCGTAGCTTGCCAAACCCGACCCTTCTTTTCGGGACAACCCCCGGCTGTCCACGTTTTTGGGATTTCAAAAGGGGAGATATAACGATTCTAACGCAGCCATCTACTGGATTCCAGACCGGTAGACAATCGCGTTAGAAACGTTAAGTGACGTGTTGTAAAACCTGTGGAAGAATGGATCCTGTCGCTTTCAGAATATTTTTGGGTGTTGGGTGAACCAATTTACCATGATCGGCGCAGAATACCTGGCGCTTGTTTCCTGTATCGGATTCCTGGCGTTTCTCCTTCCCGGCTCTCAAAGGAAATATGCTGCTATCGGCGGATGGTTTTTCATTGTCCTGACATTATTTTCATTGCTTCCGGAATATTTCCGGGAGAACAATTTCATGTATCCGGCCATTGCTGCACTGTCTGTCCCGTTTTTTGTTATTACATCCAGGTATCTCCTTTCAGAGAACGAATATGCCATCAACCTTTCGCGGGCAGCTGCTGTGGCGTTTCTGGTTTATGCTCCATTCGGTTTTGACCAGATTCCCCTGTTTGCAGGGATAGGGAACTGGTTAATCTCGCTTGTTGTCAGCCAGATTCTCTGGATACTTGAAACCTTTCATTTTACCGTGGGACTAACATGCATGGATCCAGTTTCTGCACAATCCGTAACCTCTGGAGCCTGTGAAAACCTGTTGAAAAATGTCTTTACCCGCAATGGTTACAGTGTTGAAATCGTTCTTGGATGTACCGGAATCCAAAGCATCGCAATCATGCTGGGTGTTGCTGCTGCGGTTCCCACCCGTCTTTGGCAGAAGGTGAGTGCATTTCTGATAATCGTGCCTACGATATATTTCCTTAATCTTCTCAGAAATGTTTTCGTGATTATGGCATACACGGACCAGTGGTTCCCCTTTTTGGCGGATATTGCGGGCAACAGGTCGCCGGGATACGAGAGCTTTTTCTGGGCTCATAACGTTATTGCAGAACTCCTGGCGCTGGTGTGCCTTGTGGTAATTGCGTACGGCCTCTTTACTATCATCCCGAAACTGGGTGCTTTTGCAAATGACCTTTACTATCTGTACCGGAATGAGGTAAAGAAGGCATTATGGGGAAGAGAAAAAAATCCCGATAGTATTTAAAAAAAAGAGAGAGTTAAAGGCAAACAGGAATATGCACCGTCCCGTTTGAGTCCACAGTCACGTAATTTGCTTTGGTAGTCGTGTCCGTTTCAAACCAGTTCCATACCGTCAGACTTACCGTATAAGTACCGGGCGAATAGACATGGGACGGGTTTGCCTGTGTCGAGGTTGCACCGTCTCCGAAGTTCCAGGAATAACTCGTTACGGGAGGAATCCCGCTCGAATAATCCCAGAACTGCACCGTGTAGGTCCCCGGAGAAGTGGAACAGAACTCAGCATTAAGGAAATATGCATAAGGGGATGCAATTCCTGAGTCTTCTGCATTTTCACACGACCCGGCTGCGCTTGCAACCGGTATCATCGCCATCGCTGCCAGCAACAGGGCCAGCAGGACGATGCCAGTTTTTATGTGTTTCATGTTTTTTCCTCCATTTTTCGATACGCTCCGCTCGACGGTACGAGAAAATCTCCATGAGATTGTGTGATACTTATCTCATGCCTGCGGGCGGGACCGGGTTTTACAAAGTTCGTCGCTTGCCAAACCCATCCTTTCTTTTCGGGACAACCCCCGGCTGTCCACGTTTTTGGGATTTTAAAAGGGGAGATATAACTATTCTAACGCAGCCATCTACCGGATTCCTGACCGGTAGACAATCGCGTTAGAAACGTTAAGAGCCGGATATCGAAATCGCTCACCGGTATACTATGAACGTATCCGGAACAAGTATGGCAATCCTGATCTGTGCCCTTGTGCTCATATCTGGAGTATCTGCAGAGAATGTTGACAACAATGCCGGTTATACCGCGACCCCGGCCGGGAACCTGTCCCTTCCCAAGGCCATTTCACCGATGACCGTTGGTACCATTACCCAGGGACAGACGGACTGGTATACCGTGATAGTCCCTTCGGGAGCCGCATCGATAACCACCGACCTGAACTGGGGATATGTTCCCAATTCGCTCTCGCTCACAGCGATTGCCCCGGACGGCACTGCAGGTCCGTATTACGATGTATCTGACGGTGTAATGGATGGGAGAATCTTCTTAACGATCAGCAGGACCGGCGGGATTGCTCCTGGGACATGGAGATTCAGGGTGTACGGGGAGAGTGTCGTCGGGTACCAGAGTTATAATTTTGTTACCTATTAAAACAAAAACATAAATCTGTTATCCTGTCATGAGGATTATTTATCAATGGAAATCTCTCTGGTGAGGGCGATTGCCCTCTTTTTTTCCATTTTTCTGGTTGCCGTGCCATTTGCCGCTGCAAATACCGGAGGATATGGTGAGACTCCGGGCCTGGCCGGTGCAGTGCCGGATCATCTCCAGGATCCCGTGCCGGTATCATTCTGGGATCTCACGCTGCGGGAGATGCTCATCGGAGTAGTCCTGTCTTTTTGTCCGGTGCTCCTGTACCCGGTTGAGATTTTCTTCTACCTGAAGCTGATATCGGTCCTCGGGTACCGGAAGGTCGAGCAGTATGCAGTCTCATATAACCAGAACCGCCAGAAGATCTACGAGACCATAACGGCAAACCCGGGCGTGAAGTTCAATGCACTGGAACGGCTGACCGGAATAAAAGAAGGGACCCTGAAATACCACCTGCTGGTTCTTGGGATGAAGAGGAAGATTATCTCCTTTGGCAGGGCGAGGTCCGTGAGGTACTTTGAGAACAACGGCCGGTACAACGAGCTGGAAAAGAAGGTGTTTTTACACCTGCAGAACCCGACAACCCGGAGGATCCTCGAAATCCTTGCCTCTTCCCCGGAAGTCTCACGAAAGGAGATCGCCGAGATCGTGGGCATTGCCGGCCCATCGATCTCCTGGCATACGGGGCGGTTGTCCGGTGACGGGATTATCACCACCCGGAAGAATGGGAGGGCGGTCCGGTATACGCTTTGCCCCGCGGGCGCAACTATTTTCAAACGGTATTTTGGGCAGGATGGTGCGGTGGCGACTGGCAGTACGGTGAGTGGAGAGGGTCCGGCGGAGTGAGATTGGGCAGACAGTGTCTGCCGAATGGGTGTTCTCTCCGGCAATATTCACACTTTTTCCAGTTTTAAACCCCCGGAAATGAAGGGATCGTACACAAGTCCGAGAGGATTGTAGGTGCTTAACACAGCTAGTCGTGCATCGCGAACCGCTTCACCGATCGATGCTCCACCGATAAACGATGACAGGCATTTCTGGGCAAAAATCGACGCCATAACTGGGTGTATATTGATCTCTGTACCGATTACTCCTGATGCCTTGTAGGTCACAATTAAGGGCTTGATAAAATCGAGATATTTCCCCGGTCCAATGTCACCGGTATGGCACCCGTTGAGAAATATCAGAGGCCGTCGTTTCTCCCAGGAAGGAATGTCAATTCCCAGGAAAAATGTCGGATCAATGGTGAACTTTTTGTTATTTTCATCAAATATCAATAATGGTACATCCCCATGGGTGGTATCTGTCCCATGACAGAAGAAATAGATGATATGGGGAGGCTGATTTAACTTAACCAGAAGATCTTTTTCATCTTTGGCGAGATCCACCGATGCTTTTTTGAAGCGGTTTTGATCTATTGTTACGATATTTCTGACCGCCTTAAGATGAGCGTCACCAGAGTCAAGCGGCTGAGCTCTCGCGAAAAGAATTTTCAATTCATCGCCGCTCTGGATGCTGTTCCGGATTGAATCACCCGCAACCGATAAAGGGGAACCAATGATATGGCGGAACCCCCAGAAACCCATAGGGCAGACCGTTAATCCGTCAGGATCTGTCTTTGCGGTGCAATTGTTAACAAAACACCTGAGCTCTTTAAGGGATTTTTTATCCTGCAGTGCCTTAAGGAATTGGGGGCACAGGTGGTACCGGCTTGTATCCTGCTGGGTCTTCAGGTTAAAGTCGTATATCATCCCGATCGGGAAGAAATTCTGGGGATTTTCCTTCATGACAACCTGGATGTACGATGTATCCTGTAATATTTCTGAGAAATCCAGTGATTTTTTCAACTGGATGTCCTTGTGTATCTTATCATAAACATTGAACCCCCATGTCGCGAGGAGAATTAATCCCTCTACAAGGCTGTTCAGGTCCTGTTGTCCCCCGTTAAGGAATTTATACTCCGTAGCTTTTCCCGGTACCATCAGGAATGCTGCATCCTTGAGTTTCTCCCGTGCACATGCGATCAATTTCTTCAGTTCGGCTTCCTCAAGGACGATATTCTGATTGATAAACGATCCTTTCCCATCAGGGCTGAATACATAGACCCTGCTGTCACCCTGTGTCGCGATATCAAAGAAGAAACTCGCACGGTGTTCCTGCAGCTGATTGAAAACGTCTGCAAAAAGTGTGTCGGAGATAGTAAAATCCACCTTGGAAGACCACGCGGCCCGCGCTCCCTGGGGCCACGCGTTCTGGACATGGACGGTGACACAACGTGACTGCAACAATATCTGCTTTGTATATACCATACACCGCATGTGGTACTGGCCTTTCTTTAACGATGTCGTAACAGGGAAAAAGAGCCAGTCGGAAAAATGCTTCGCCTTCAGGGTATCGTTTGTCTGGGATCCGGGTTGGCTGACAACATAGGCTCCTTCCGGCCGGATGCCAATTGTCCCGGTATCGAAACCGGGCTTCAGGGAGATGCCTTCATCAATACTAGAGATGGCGATCTGGAGTACGGCATCATTATCCAGATGGACAAGCTCCGTTGGATTTTCATCTCCCGACCATCCCTCGATTTCGCCGACATTCACGATAAAATAATACCCTGACGCCGGCTTCAGGGGAGTAGACACCGCGATCGGATGATCGGGGTCATTCTCAAGGACAAAACCGGTATTTACATACCGGGAAGCGGTGTTTTCATTACCTGATACATCCATTGCAACGTTCCCGTCCATGGCATGCACGGATGCAGATTCATTGGGGACGTGGCGCTGAAGCATTTCAAACATCATGCCATTGTTGTCCAGACGCAGGTTATGTCCGCTAACATGCGATTCGTGAATACCAGGTGTGGCAATATCTTTCTTGACGGAATATCCTGAGGCTTTGTCCATCGCCCCTATTGTCGCAAACGAAACCTTCGGATCATCGGATTTTACTAAAATATGTAACCGGTCAAGAATACGGTCATCGGGAACCAGGGTAGAAACCCTGATGATGTGGCTGAAGTCGAAATTCCCGATAGATAGCACGCCCAGATCATCCTCAACCGGCGACTGGTCCAGGAGATCCAGAAAATGGTCCCGGATTTGGTCCTGACTGTCCTTATCCAGACTATGCCAGAATTGGCCGTCCCGGAAAAGTTGTCCGAACTGGTCCAGGGCAGCGGTTTTTTCACCTACCGATGGCGAATCCAGCCGGTTGACAAGGGCGCTGATATTCCGGGGGGTTTTGTTATCGATATCCATATCTCGTGCACCCTCCTTTCTCTCACGCAAATCCTCTTGGTTATTTATTTTGGAGGATCCTCGACGCCCATTATGCGAACCGGCGGTTGGAAGTCAGCGGGAATATAATAAGGATCAACAGGTTTTTTTCTCCGTCCGTCAAGGAAAAAGTCAATCTCAAAGTTCGGCGAGCGCCAGACGAAATACAGGATCACCAGGAAATACCCGAAGAACCCGACTACAAGACCGATACCATAGGCACCGAACATATCTGATTTTGCCGGGAACAGGGCAAGGATGGTCGCGCCGCCCAATGCCCCGATAATGGTTACCAGATCATTCAGCTTGATGTCATCTTTCCGGTACCGGTTGATATAATACAGATACCAGCCGAACAGAGCACCAAAACAGAATGCTCCGATGATTTGCAGTACATAGGAATAGTCTACCATGTTCATTCTCCAATTGAATGCGTGTTTACAAATCCATAACGAAGGTACAACTGACGGCGCCAGAGGATGTGGACCATGAATCCGGGAATAAAAGCGGCGATGAGGACGATAATTGCAGGGGAGCCAGCGAGATACCAGATATCAGCGAGGGTGAGCAGGGCAGCCACCGATATAGTCAGGATCGTTCGCTGCGGGTTGTGAACGCGCCCATACAAACCCCCCAGTAACCACCCAAGAACAATGCCGATTCCAGCAGTCCCGAGCACGGAGAGATCCATACGGAAAACCAGCTACGCAGAGAATTTTCTTTACAAAATCTCAGCAAAAAGGATCATTACAGCGTGAAGATAAAAAGGTTTGTATTTGATTTTCATTATTACCAAGCGTAATCGTCAGTAATTCAATTCCTCATGGAATAAGACCGGAGCAATCTGCTGGACCTGAAATAACCAATAACACGAAAATTATATTATGCCGGAAGGAAAGGATTTCTTATTGACCCATAAGCCTGGTTTCATCACCTGCTAACCCTGAACTATGATCGCTCTTCCGTTTCCGCCTCCCAAATACTGCTAATTATTGCCTCTGGTTCTCCGACGTAAAAACTCCAAATCCGACCGAATTATTACCGCATTTTCCTGAATTATTACCTCAAAACCGGAAAGAAAAGGGAAAACGGGGCATTTTACGGGCGTATTTCGGAGGTACTCTAAATACAGGGATCATACCCCCGGAGGGATAGTCCCTTTCGTCGGGGGAACTTCGGATTTGAATCCAAAGGAAGATCCGTCTCTGCCAGATGAAAAAAAGAGTGATCTTTTCCTACACCATAGCAGCTTACACGCTTGCAGCGGTTTTCCCTGCAAGCGGCTGACCATCCCGTCCCAGCTCGATAAGACATTCCGCAATAAGACGGAAGAACCGCCATGTGCCATGCCTTGAGCGGAGCCAGAGTTCACGCGAGATGGATTCATGCTTCGTGATCAGGCAGAGCCGATTCAGGGAGTCTTTGAATTCCCCTGCGAGTTCTACTACCGGCGCATGAATATGTGCACAATAAGAGACACGTACGAATACTACCGGCAGGACAGATACGATCGTGAAATCATACAGTTTTTCCGGACCACGCCCGGCAACCTGGATGGCACCCCGCTGGCGTGCAATAGGTATCGCATCCGCCAGAGCCCGGTGCGACGGCGGTCCCCGGCTCATACCTCACACACCGGATCCGGTTCACCGGAATTATTCCGGTGCTCCACGATGGAATCCCGGGAACTTTCTCCGGTAACCCGTGGCGGGGCAAGTTCCTTTGGCAGGGATTTTGTCCGGATGGAAATGTTGTAATGATGCCAGTGCGTCCGCTTCACGCTGACCCGGTAGACCGAATCGCCTATCCGGTTGATCTGCCGGGCAATTGCCCGGGGCAGCAGGTAGAGGGGGATTCCCCCCTCGGTCACGGATCTACACTTTGGCATCCCGTGCCCGACTCCTCCTTCGGGGCGATCCATCAGCGGTTTTCCTCGTTGCTATCATCATCCTCGTCCGGGTTCTTTTGTGTTTTCCGGTGGGAGCGTGACCGGAAGCCGGTGCCGAGTATCTCTGTCTTCCGGGATACCTCCTGAACCGGGGATAATGGCTGTTTTTCTTTACTAACCAGAATGGTATCCTGTCGGATACCGGCAGGAGCGTTTTTACTTCTGTTTGTGGATTTTATGCTATCACTTCCTTTGTTGTCAACCCGAAGACGGGAAAATCTTCATAAAAAAATACGATGATTATCATGGTCCTCTCGGGCAGACCGGGTCTTTTTGCGATGTTCGTCGCATCGCTTTGACCCGTTTTTTCTTTTTTTGGGACAACCCCCGGCTGTCCACGAATAGGGGTTTTGTCACGCGTTACATAACGATTCTAACGCAATCATCTACCGGATCCCTGAATGGTAGACGATCATGGCATACCTTCCGATCCTCGGCCTCATAACGCAACCATCTACCGGATCTTTGAATGGTAGACGAGCGCGTTAGAAATCTTAAATGCCGGATTAAGGAAATCCCTTCTGGGATGCCCTTAGTCCGGCGGGGGCGAATGTCTTTTAGGCAGCTCCTATTTTACTTAGGGTTGACGCTCAAAAGGGGCTCTGCCCCTCGGCCAGCCTGGGCCAGCCCCCGAAGAGTCTCCGGATAGAGACTGAATTAACCATGAGCATAAAGGAATCTGACTATGAGCGTCTTTAAGAAAATGTTACCGGTTATTATTATCACCGCCGTTTCGATTGCGGTGCTTCTTTCCCTGATGATGAACGAGTTTTACAACTATGGTCTCAGCTATATGGCGGTAGTTTTTGGTTTCTGTGCGGTCGGTGTCCTGCAGATATCGAGCATCTACATGACTGAGAAGGTGAAAGAGATGCCCCAGCCTTTGAAATACTGGTGAGTCTGACGGTTTGTGGCGGGGTATGTACTCTCCCGGAGAAATGAGAGCAAAGATGATGAGCCTAATGGGAATGAACGAGGAAGGCAAACGTTGACCTCTCCAATAGAAAGATTCCAAAAAACCTATATAACAGTAATGTTATGTATTTTATAGAATATTATATCTGGCAAGATCGATAGTTATATCATATCTAGCCTATTGTATTGATCTTGATCGAGGGGGGGTAAGTTGATCGCGGGAGAAGTTCGGAATGTCGTCAGTACCGATGCGCCATTTGACAGGACACAAAGTCGAGAAAGTGATCGCTGTAACGTTCGTCCAATGTACGATGGGGATCTTGCCTTTCTGAGGCTTTTCGAAAAAGGTGGAACTATTACCGATGAGACCGATTTGGCAACGGCCGAACGATTGGCCGCAGTTGGACTGGTTCGTTTTGGAACCAGTGTTGAAGTTGACATCGAAAAAAAGACAGTTAATGTTGTGCAAACCTTAAAAACAACTCAACGTGGAAAAGAGATATTAGAATTTTGAAAGATTTTATTCAATGATTTAGTCCCCTTTTCATGCCAGATACCGGTACTTCAAAAAAAAATACTATCACAGTTTGTACCGGACATATACCGCATTTAACATCTCGCCTTTTTTATAAAAATCGCTGGGAAGAGCGCATTGTTGGAGGGAAAAATTTAGCAATAATTAACGAGGGGGGATATTCAGGAAAAATTTATTTCCAAAGGCCGGGTCCTAAAAAAGATGCCAGCAAATTTAACGAAATGAGAATTGTTGGTTTTAATGGGGATGTCGTAGAACGAACCAAGATAAAAAAAATTCGTGACGATGTTAAGAGTTTTCCCTATATCGCAACATGTCGACCAGTGGATGATACGAACAAGACTGAACACTTATTTTTTGTTTTGAAATTTGACGACAGCAACTGGAATCATCTGGACTCTATCTATATATTCAAGAGAGTTTGTTGGAATGATCACAAAAAAGCCTATTTATTTCTTAAAAATTTATATTCGGATACCCCGGAGGATAAACCAGAAAATAAGAAAGTTCTTTTATTATACCTAAGCATTGTAAAGGTTGAATGCCTGACCGACGATGGTCACATCACCGTTAGAATTGACAAAGACAATCTTTTGACCAATCATACACCCGGTAGCAGTTTCGGGCAATATCTTAAAGAAAGTTATATGGTCGTTCGGGATTTTTTGCACGAGCATACCCATCACCCGAATCCTAGTAATAATCCAGAGGATTCAGTTCCCGATAGTCTTGTTATCCCTTTTTTTCACGACGTGGTGTTATCAGAGTCAGGTGAAATTATATCCCCAATTATTAACCAAAATGTAATTAACAATTTGATTACCATCTATCAATCATCATTGGTTCATCACATCGAACAAACAACGGCCCTTTTGAACCAAATAGATCAAAAAGACGACTTCAAGGAGCCGGATAAATATATTCAAGTTCTTTCTTTGTTAAAGGAAGCAGATGGCATTTGTGTGTATTTCCATAAATATATCAGAGATTTAGAAAATAATACAAAAAATGTAAAAAGACTACAAAGGAAATCTCAGAAAAATAGTAGTAAAAGGCCAAATAAAGAGGCTGGTTCAAAATTAGAGGAAAATAACATCACTGCCAAATCAGAAATGGAGATTAAATCGTCCGAAAGTCAAAAATGCGAACCACAAATTTCATACAATAATTTAAACTTAAAAAAATTACGTGATGATCGTCATCAAAGTGATGATATGAGTCGCGTATTTCAAACGTTATACACGGAAGTAGAAACAAGATTGAATGTGTTTCAAGCTTCCAGAGCTGTTGAACAATCTCACGCAAACGGGCAAATAATTGCTCAATCCGCAAGGGTTACATCTCAATCCCAGAGAATACTATTTCGATCAGAAAAAATATTGTTCATTACTCTTTTCTTAACGGGGATAATCATAATTTTTACATTGAAAGATACTATAACAAGTTCGATTGCGTTGTATTGGGTGGTAGGGCCATATCTCCTGATAGGTCTCGGTTTATACTATGCAGCGTATTGCTGGTATGGGGAGCAACCTGATCCCAAATCAATGACGGCACCTAAAGCAAATTAGATATTCACAAATTGAATTTCAGATGTTTTTTTATTAGACTGGTTCAGTCTTATCCCCTTTCTGAATTAATTGCATTCAGAAATTCTAGCAATTAATGAATATTGTTTTATGTTCGGATTTCACCCCGGGCTGGCAACGCCTGATACCTCTACAAAATCGACCATCGAAGTACCTGAAGGAATCCGGCTTTAAAATTCTATTGCATAAATTCAATCTCATTACGTTGTAAAAAAACGACAGATCTTTCAAAAAACTAGCATCAGTCTGAATCGGGTAACTAATGATATGTTTTAGCTCGTTGAGATTGCGCGCCTCAACGGGGGAAGAATTATTTTTAACGTAAGCAGGTGACTGGTGATTATCCCGGAAAGCCGGAGTGCCTTGTCAGATTATAGGTTTATAGCCGGGGGTGGCCACTCTGGATTTTTTATGGGTCCGGGTTGACGAAATTTTGTCACCAGTGCACCGGAGTTAGTGTTGGCGGCGGGGAGGATAAATCTATGCACATAGTGGGAACCGTTTTCTATTTGTGCACCAATCCCTAAATGTGCATAAACTCAATTGGGAATCATGGTTCAGAAGGAGATAATTATTAAATCCCGGTTCCATCATGGTTCAACTACTCTCGATCTCACAATCCCTTCTGAAGTTGTTAAGACGAAAGAGATTAATCCTGGCGATTTTTTTCGGCTGACTACTAAGGAAGAAAATGGCAATCTGGTTTTACAATACGAGCGGGTTTATAAAACGAAAGCGTGAGTGGGTTGACGCTCATTGGGGCTCCGGTACAAGACGCGAGGGCTAGATCCGGACGATTCTGATCAATCCATACAGTGAGTTTTTTCCATTTTCGCAAGAACAAATCAAAAGACCTATCGTGAGAAAACGACGATGGTGATATGATCTACCATGCTAATTGAGTATGATCTCACAAAAATTGTTAATAAAAGTTTATCCAAAGAAATCATTTCGGAATACAAACAAAAAGAAAGATCGTATTGGAAATTAATAAAAAAACATTCTCCCAATTATTCGTGGATTTTTGATAACAAAGTAATTCTTAATTTGATATTTGTTAGTGTTTTTTACCGTAGAGTGATTCATCCAATGGAAGAAACGGTAAAATTCTATAAACTAATTAATGATCCTTTGCTTTATGAACCAAACACGATAACATTGCAAAAGCCACACGATATTACATTAAAGAAAATTAGAATTGGCATCAGTCAAATCGATAAAGGAGATGATTTGAAACAAATTGATGTCAATATTCATGAAATTCAAAAAATTATTACTGATTTTGAGGAAGTCTCAAACATATTTGATATTCCATCAAAGATTTTTTTCTATAATTCGATTGATGAATTCTTACAAAATCTCAAGCTTTATGTTGGGGTTAATAATGAATGAGCAAGAATTTTTACAAAAGAAAGAACAATTCGAAAATGAATTGCGTTCCTTCTTTGATAACGATCGAATGATTATAAAAACTAACTCTGAACGATTATGTCATTTTTTTGAATTGGCGTGTTATTCTCGATTTGTAGAGTACTATCGTAGTCAAAATTTTAAATTAAAATGTCACTTAAAGAATAATGAAAATGTCTTCCGATTCAAGGCCACGACTCAAGGTAAACCAAATAAATATTCATATTTTCGAATTTCTCAAAATGCAAGTGTCACCGAAGGGGAATCTCGTAAATATGATGTTAGAGCAAATATGCCCGTGAAATCTTTTTTCGATAACTGCAAATATACTCCAGATATTGTTGTCTCTCTATTTTCCGATGATGAGGATATCAAAGTTATCGAGAATCAAAATTTAGTAACATTTTGTGAAGTAAAATATCTCAAACCTCATCCAGAAATGCTTGCAAATTTTATCGGACTATTACATGAAATTACCCCCAATTTGTTGAGTGGACCAGAAATTTGTCCAGGACTGCACCCAGCACCTTCGTTGATTGCATCGGGTCGAAGCAGCGAAAATGTCAATGATATTGTTACTGGTATGCTGAATCGATACACCGTGAATTTCGCTCTAAATTATGAAAATAATTCAGAGGGTTTAGTACCCAGTAAAAGAATTCATGAACAATAGTCTCTTTAAAAATTTCTTAATAACAATCAGAATGGAATCCGCACTCGATGGTGAGAGGGAATGCGGGGGGAAAGTGATTCTTTTTTAAACGGCTCCGCCCCTTGCCGCGTGGTCAGCGGGATGTGTGGGGGATTAAAGAAAATTCAAGCTTCTTCAGATTTCGTAACGAAGGAGATAGAAATATCATTCTTTGATAAAGGCTGACAATTTTTTATTCTGTGGGACTGCTTTCGATACTATTTGTATCATATCACCGATACCTTTAGCTTTGATGAATCTGAAACGTTCATTCACCAAATTCCCGAGTACTAGTCGATATTTTTTGCCCGCGATAACAGCAATTATATCGTACTCTAAAAGATCTTGTTTTAGTTTCATTTCGACATCGGGTCGAATTTTTTCTACATCACAGATAGTTTTCAAGCGTTGATCATATGTTGTGATTAGGTGATCGGGAGTAATAAGGCCGTGTTTTGCGGAAATAATACGATAATCAAAATGCATTGCTTCTGCATAAACTCTCACTTTTTTGAAGAGAGTGCCTTGATAAAGTTCCTTTGCTTTTACTTTTCCATTCGATGCATCATCACAATTAAGTTTATTTTTCGAACAGCCAGTTATAATTAAAACTCTTTTTTGCCCTTTTAAGAAGTCGAGGTTTGTTCGCTCAAGAGATCGGTCTCGCTTTTCTGATTCTTTTTTCTTACATCGCTCTAATTTTATCGGATCATGTAAAATTTCATTAAAAATAAAAACATTATGAAATCCTCGCCGTCTATTCCGGTTATTTCCACGGAATATGGCAACATCAATTTTTATCTCTTTACAAATTGGACAAGGACATTGCTTCCAGGGCTTGGCTTTTAATGTGCGTTGATAGTAATGCAATAATTCAGGATCCTCGTGCATTCTCTCAATGAATTCTTTTAATTCTGCGATAACCTCTTTAAGAGAGATATCATCGTTATCGTATTTTCTTAAAGCGTTAAGACAAGAATTTGATAAAATTTCATATTCATCGGGATTGATGAACTCTAACTTTTCCTTCGCTAATTTTGAGGGGATCCGGATTGCTGAATATCCAGTCCACGATTGATCAATATAATTGAATTCTGTATGTGGGGAAGTCAACCAAGCCTTCCGAAGATGAGATGACGAGTCGAACGAAGTTGAAATATCCATAGACTCAAGTTCTTTGAATTTCGAGAAAAGTGAATATCGTGCTACTCCAAAGAAATGAATAAATTCTGGCTTCTTACTTGTTTTTTTAATATCCTCTATCAAGGCATCGATTAATTGAATAATGAAAGATGTCTGTGTTCGTACTAAACTACCAAAAGCAAAATGTCGAATTCCCTTTTTGTAGAATTTATTGAACATCGAAAGATAATCTTGTATATCTGCACCCTGAACCGCAACAATTAGTTGAAAATGTTCTTTATATTTCTTCTTCCACTCATCGTAAGCTTCGATACCATTCTTAAATGTGATATCAATTCGTTGTTGATTTTGATCTTTATGCATTGGAACAACAAGATGGTCAATGCTTACACCGTAATTAAAACCCAAATCACTATAGATTTTTAGTACATCTGGTGTTTTATACGGGGGAATTTCTTTATCTATATACGAGAAAGCACCACAATCCGCAAGAATCTCAAAATCCGGGCGCAATCCAAGAAACTCATGAATTCCCTTATTAAGAATCGATTGATATTTTTTTGTGTTTTGCTGAAGAGTCGCAATAGAAACAAGAACTCCATCGAAAGGGACATTCTCAAAAATATCCCACATATAGGAATCATTTTCCATAGGATTTGCATTATGCATCATCGAATGGGTATCTGTTAAAAAATCATAGCCAGGATCTACCCGGTCGTCCCACTCGGGGATGAAGAAGCGCATAGAATGATAAATAGTTATTGTTTAAGGGGGAATAAGATTTTGATATTGATCAAAATTAGGGATATCGCATTGGGAAATGATTTCCTACAGCAGAACAATCCCAACGTTTATCACAAATTGTACATGTCTCTTCATCTGGCATTACAGCAGGAGGGTTCCATTGATCATGAGCCTTACAATCTTCAATTTCTCTTACAGTCTGGCAAAATTTTTCAATTGCATTTGTGATATTTGACAAATTCTCTGGATTTGTAAAATCTATCTCAAAAATTGCATTATCAGGTCTGGAAGAAATATTAGATTTATCCAATTCATTAACAAAATATAAATTTGCTTTCAAAGGATACTGTCCCATTTTAAGACGATAAAGCTCAGCATAAACCATCATTTGAAAAATATATCTTTGAAGCTTTGTTTTTCCAGAATCCGTTGAAGGGTTTGGATATTTTGATCCTTTGTAATCCCAAATCTCAACTTGAGCAAATTGCGTTGTTTCTGTTTGTTGAGTTGAGCTACTTAATACATCGACAACGCCTTCCAAAATAAAATTCCCATGAGTGCTTTGAAAATTACATTCTGTATCAATAATTCGAGGGTATAAAGTTGCACCCTCAATTTGATTAAATTTTTTTATTACTCTCAATGCTTGAACTCGTAACCCAGAATTGATGTGATGTAATCCCTTTGCACGTAAGCTTTGATCAACAGCATTAAAATATGCTTCAACCTCATCATCAGTGGGCAATATTCCTCTATGTGCAGGATTTAATGATCCCGAATAATGTAGGTGTAATTTATCGAGAACTTGATGAATAATTTGTCCGTACCAAGCCTGGACTACATGAGCCGGAGTATATTTTCTATGGGTAAAAAAACCATACTGCCTCCTACAAATTTGAAAAGATAGTATATCTCCAGTTACACTGTATCGTGGGGTTGTCTGTCTTTCGGGTCGCAAATTAATTTGATTACGAAGTTCTTGGTAAAGACGCCCGGTCATATAAGACACCTCCTGAATCATTCATGATTCTAAAATAATTTACATAATCTTGATTCGCATAGCCATAAGATTTTTTTCTATGACGTAGTGGAATAATGTGAATTAATGCATATTGGGGTCGAGAATATGCAACAAAATAGAATCGAATTAAATCCTGAGCTGCTTTTTGAACCGGGGTCAGATTAACAAACGATGGAACTATGCGGTAAGGTATAAGTTCCTCTTCTAGTCGTATAGTTGAATCAACACGTGGTGTATCATCCAACCCGAAGACAAAAACAAATGGAAATTCAAGTCCTTTCGCTTGATGGACGGTCATTATTGGTAATCTGCCACAGGGACAAATGATCTCCTCATCCTCTGGATCATTCATACCCTCATTGACTAAAAATCTGATGAGCTCAAAATAAAATTGTTGTCTCCATAAAAAGCTAATACCTTCGTTAGGTCTCGCACTTCTTTTCAACTGACCTCGATTTGAGCCTACGTGACCTGGAATAGGTATTGATGAATATGATTCAATGATTTTTGTAAGTTTTCCAAGACGATACGTTTTTTCAGGATCTTCTTGCCATTGTCTAAAAGGAGCATGTGCTAGAATCCGATAAAAAATTTCTAAAATTGAAATATTTAACCAAGTACTCGGAGGGAAATCCTGATCTATACGCTGAATGGATTTGTTAACATAGTGATTTAAATCGTGTCCAGATGGAGTGACAACAAAATTATCATAAAATCCAAGCCAATTTTGAATTTTATTTTGGAGTTGTGGACTGTTTAATGTATTTAGTGCACTTGATTGAGGATCAATTATTTTTATTAAAGCTCCGATGGCTAATTGGATTTCCTCTTGATCCATGAATGATTTAGAACGTGGATTATATGATGGAATATTTTGATCAGCTAGAGCAGTCATGAATGGACCGGCGTTTCGCGAATTATCCCGAACGCTTCTCATTAATAATACACATTGTGAAGGATCTTGGATAATTTGATTATCCAGTAAACTTCTTACAAAAATTGCAAAATTTTGGGCAGAAATATCGATTGTTCTTCCCATGATATACCCAAGAGCTGGATATGTTCCCGTGATCGAACTGTTTGAATCTAGGGCTGGTTTACCGGAAGTTCTTGCTCCTTGAACGTTCATCTCAGGAAAAACACGTATATAATTGTCAAAAAAAGATACGATATGAGAGTGAGAACGATAGTTTTTACTCAAAAATTTTTTATTATGTATTATGGTTTGTCGATCAACCCCCCAAAATCTTGAACATGCTTGATCGAATGTGACCATGCAATCGACGCTTCCACCTCGGAATCGATATAATGCCTGATCATCGTCTCCGACGATACATAAATTATGCGATGATTCGCATAGTTTTAAATAAATTTGTTCTTGTATTGGATTCGTATCTTGATATTCATCAACCATGACGTATTTAATTCCCGGCGTAATTATTGATTCGTTACCGTTAATAAAAAAATGTCCAAGTTCGGAATTTAAAAAAATTAAGAATTTTTGTTGTAAATTTGCATAATCGATCCTTCCATGAGTATCCATTTTTAAAAGATAATCCTCATAAGCTTCGACCAATAATGGCATTGGTTGATTGGCGGTATTTAATTGAGCTAAATTTATCCTGTCTTCACTGATTCGATTGAAAATTTTTGCAACTGCCTTTGCATGTGTAAATTTATTTGAAAAATTTCCCCATAAATAATTGAAATGATCCAAAAGGGGAGCGAATCTCTCCTTGTCAGATCGAGAGAAAATAATTGAATGATCATAAATGAAAAAGAGCTGTTCAAAATCATCCATTAATCTAACATTTTCAAATTGCGGGAATTTGTATTCCTGCATAATATCCGTACAAAGACTATGAAGAGTCCCAATACGTAATTGGTGAATGTCGATAGTTCTTTCCAATTCTGGAAATCTTGCATATATTACCGGTAAATAATTTAATATCCTATCCATCAGGTTTTTTGCAGCTTTTCTTGTAAAAGTTGTAATAATAATAGATTTTGGAGAGACATCATCAACAAAAATTAATTTTAAGGTTCTTAAGACTAAAACTTCAGTTTTTCCAGATCCAGGTCCAGCAATTACCCATAAAGGATCATCGAGATGTTGAATAATTTCTTCTTGTTTTCCTTCTATAGGATTACCAAAAATTGGTTCTATTATTCGTTTGAATTCGGGATATTCCATCTGAAATCTCCATATCCGTACTTTGAATTCAATTATTCTAATAGATAAACATGTTTATTGAATTTTTGCCAATGAAAAATTATTATACCATATAGAGTGATTAAAAAATCAATTTCTTCAAGAACTTGAACAGCTCTGCCTAAAAATTTGGAATTTTATCTTCAAAAAAAAGTTTTTATGATTTTTATTTTATCATGCTATAATAGAATTCAATATTTCCAAGTCGATCTGGGGTTTATTCAAATCAAGAGACGTATCAAGAGCCTGGCTACAAAGTGAAATTACTCTTCGGGTATTTCCTTGCGAATGAAAGAAAATCTGTTCAATCGAATCATCAGTAAATGGAGACGACGAATTGTTTCGTTTTTTTCGCTTATTATTGAGATATGATACAAGAAGCATCCGGATTTTTTCCTGATCAAGGGGCTTGAGATTCGCCTCTTTCCCGATTCGTTCTGAGAATGCATGATACTCAGTAACAATATTTTGCCAAACTTCCGGTGCACAAGCGATGATGAGTGATAATCCCTCGCCGTTGAGATCGATAATATGCCGGAGATAATTGAGCATTTTTTGTTTCTTTAATAATGGGAGTGTTTCAATATACTCAAATTCATCAATGAGGAGTATAAGAGAAGAAAAACCGAGCTCTTTAAGAATAAATTTTAAAGCTCCCAATGCTCGGATAGAATTAGTATCATTGATATTTTTTCCAAGAGAAAGCTCCTGCCGTTTTGTATATTCTACACCCTCTCCGCAAAGCCACTCCCAGGAATAGATGGAGTTTTCTTCATAAGATAATGCGATAAAGGCTCGTGTGTAATCGACGAATTTAATTCCATCATTGAGTCGTTGAATGGCCTTAGGAACAATATCAGAGATCAAAACCTCCCCTTTTTCAATCTGTTTCCAACCCTGACCTTTCCTGATTTTTTCTTCTATTAATCCTTCTTTTGATAATTGGTACGCGATGAGACCGAGATATTCTTGGGAGATGTGTTTGACAAAAGAATATCCAAGATCATACATGAATTTTGTATAGATATCAAGAAAGTTCTCCCCTGGTTGAGAAATATATCCGACACAGATCGGAGTATCAGATTTTTCTGAAAATTGATCACGAATATGGAATTTAATGAATTTCAACGTATGACTTTTTCCATTCCCATATGAGCCCGTTACGATTATATGATTTGACTGTCCAGAAAGTACAGTCGATGATAAGACCGAATTAATTTTTGTGAGAACCTCATCCTGTCCGATATACACATTTGGATGTTCGTCAGGAACCCCAGAAAATGGAAAGGGATTTCCCACCAGGCCATACTTTGAGTAGTCTTTGTTTTTTAATGTCAATGTAAATTCAGTCAATGAGTTCACCGCCGTGATACGCAACATAGTAATATAATTTTGGTCCAACTTTCAGGCCGTTGAGATACTGATTTGATGACAGTTTCATCGTTATTTTGTCAGGTAGTTCGAGAAAATGCACATTCTTCACTTTATTTGCTGATCGTTTGGCATGAGTCGTAACTGGAGCTCCTGCAAGCTCAATCTTTCCGATATTTTTCATACACAGCTGAATGAAGCATGAATCAAATGTGTCCCGGGAAATCCGCAGATTCTGGCAAACGAACTCACGGATCTTAGGAATTTCCACATATCTTTGCCTGAGAGAAAGTCCGGTTTTGATATTAAGGGATTGATAGGAATCAAGAAAGGCGGGGATAAGGGGAGCAGATAACTCACCTACGGTAAAATATTGGTTGGTGAAGATGTTGCGCTGAATGGAACCAATTCGTTCTCCCCAGTCACAAAGGACCTGGCGGGAAGCTTCATTAAAAGGAATCGTTGAACTCGATAAAGCCGCGAGGATCTCTTCAGATATCGCTGGTTCGATTGATTGGAGAACAGAATAAAATGTCTGATAAAAGGAATAATTCATCATCAACATATGAATGGCCGGCCAGTTATTGAGACGAACATTTTCTAAAAAATAAGTGCATTGCGATGACGGATAATAACCTTCATGTTTTTTCTTTATAAGTCCAATATTGACCGTTTCCTCAGCAATCTCCTTTGCCCGTGATGCAGATGAGGTTAAAAATTCTGCAAGTTCTTGACTCGTAAATTCACTGGTCTTTTTTGCAAAATAAGCTGTTTCAACAACACGGCTCAGTGTAACCGGGCGCATGGTTAATCTCATACAAAACCTCCTGCCTTTGCTTTTGCATACTTGTAGGCTGCTTTGATCTGGGGAGTTCTTTCAAATCGATAATCGAGATAAGATTCCAGATCGCCATCAAGCATATGCATCTTTAATTTCCGTATTTCGTACGAGATCATCCAGAGATTATGCATCCCGATAAGCTGGCGCTGGGAACGCACCTGATCAAAGGAATTTTTACTGCAAATGGGACACACACAAGGGAGCAATTCCGTTTTCGGAAGGTCTTCGAAAGGTGTTGCGCCTTGTTCCGGTGCAAAATACACACGATGAGATCCTGCTGTAAGAAATGAGGAGGAATCGAAAGAATCTACGCCGATATAGGTCAGCAACGGTATCATTGCAGGACCTCCCAAACCAAAAACATGCAATGGTTTTTCACCAGCCCGCTTTCTCAGTGCTATTACAAGATCGATGAGATTGCGATAACTCGATCGTTTGAAAATCAACCCTCCAATTGCAAATCCATTAAAATTACCTTTCCTTTTCAGATATTCGATCATATTGATCATCACTTTAATGTCATTGCCTTGAATGACAGCATAAAGAAGCATATCCTCTCGTTGTTTGTTTTGCGATGCTATGATGGCATTTTTCACAGATCTCTGAATATATTCAGCATGCATGCTTTGAGAAATATTATCACTCATGAGAATGGGAGAATCCAAAGTAGCCGCAATATCAGCACCAATATCTTCCTGAATTTTTAATATTTCAAGAGGATCCATGACGATGTTATTGAGGCGACTCTGAAGACCGCCACTATCAGCAAAAAAAATTCCATTGAATTGAAAATGTTCGTGGAGACCCTTGGAACTGATTCGCTTGAATTTATCTGACTTACTCAAGAGATATGAATTTACGAGCATGGTTTTCATTTCAGGGATCTCATGCCAATATTTTGGACACGAACCTGTCCCTTTTTTATTCAAATGATAAACAGGAAAAAAGACCGGTGTCTCTAAATTCCCGTGCGCAGTCTCGATTATTTTTATTTTCGGCACCATTTTCAAATACTCTACCCATTCATTAGACTAATCATTTGTTAGACTACTCATAACTATAAGTATTTTTTGAAATAAGTCTACAGCGAACACAATGGTTACACCATTATCGAAATATCTCTTCCAGAGTTATTGCTCGTTATACTCATCTTTCGGTTACGAAAATTTTGATTTTCAAACCGCGATGAAGGTTCTCAATCATGATGAGAGTTACACCGGCCAAATCCTTTCAAAATTAGAAAACGACGGCTGGATATCAAAACGCCAGGAGATATCTGATGCCCGTAAGAAGAGCTATCGGCTCAATGACATCGAGAAGATAATTGAAAAAATCGGGAAAAAAGGACGAGATAAAAAGTGAGCCGAAATGCGGTCATCATTTTATCAGGAGGGATGGACAGTACAACTCTCCTTTACGATCTCATCGAAAAGAAATACACAATCCATGCAGTCACTTTCGATTATGGACAGAAACATAAAAAAGAGATTTCCAGCGCTACAAAAACCTGTGAACGATTAAAGATCCCGCAGAAAATAATTGATGCAAATGTTCTGAATGATCTCGCACCATCTTCACTGACGCGTGCCGATTGGAAAGTCCCTGAGGGGAACTACGCTGATGATAACATGAAGCAGACCGTTGTTCCCAACAGGAATATGGTTCTTCTTAGTCTTGCTGCGGCCTTCGCAATAGGGATCAAAGCCAATCATCTCTTTTACGGCGCTCATTCTGGAGATCATGCAATTTATCCAGATTGCCGGCCGGCGTTCGTGAACGCGATGACAACAGCGTTTCATCTCTGTGATTGGAACGATCTAACCTTAGTTGCACCTTATCTTCAGATGTCCAAAGGAGATATTGTCAAACGTGGATTGTCACTGGGTGTTGATTATTCCAATACTTGGACGTGTTATAAAGGCGGGGAAAAATCATGCGGAAAATGCGGTTCATGTGATGAGCGGTTAGCCGCGTTCCGAGAAGCGGGAGTGGATGATCCGTTAGAATATCTATAATTCAACATTTTTGTATATCAATATAAAATTATCATCGAATTTAAATATTTGATTTGCATGATTGTTATTCAACAATATCATAGTGTGATGATGACCTATGGGTAGATACGGAGAATGTGCAATTCTTGCAACAAAAATATTAGATGAGAAAAAAACGAAAAATCCAAGGGACGCTTGGGAACTAGCCATTTCGAAATTAATAAAGAATGATCCGAGTGAGTGGGTTATGAAGAAGGGATGTCCACGAGCTGCGTTCCTTAGCCTTTGTGAAGAGGGATGTATTCGAGGTGTAGAGTGTGGAAAATATACTCGATCAACAAAAAATAAAGAATATGTATTAAAGGCTGTGAAGGAATTAGGTCAAATCTCAAAACCTGTCAAACAACTAGAATTGTGGCGAAAAATTGGAAACCAAATTGCTCATTCGGGGCAGATGGATGTTGTTCTATCTCTGTGGGACAATGATCTAATTTTAAAAAATAAATAGCATCTTTTTTACAATATTCGGGAGAAGTTCACGTTGCAATGTGCAAACCCAATTGAGTTTAAAACACTCTGTTTTCTCAAAATAATATTATTCACTCACCTACCTTATCTCCCATATATCGCCAATTCCACCATTTCTAACAATCCCCAACCCCCGCCCCCACGAACACAGCATACGCCGTCTCCATCTCAATCTCCTTCGGCACAAATATGAAAAACCCATCCCGACCCCAAGTCAACAACACCCGGTAACTATTCAATCGCAACCGGTGCGGATCCTTCGCTCAAATCCCCTTCCCCGCCTTCCGCATAAACCACGCCGGAATCTCCGCATCCAACCGCCACACAATACTCATCGGCTTACTCCCCTCATGGCTCACATATCTCGCCGTACCTAAACATACAAACGGCTGCGAAACATTCCCGACCTTATTGAACTCCCGGACAAACAGCAGCACCTTCGACCCACTAATGTATCGCTGCCCCGTAGGAGAGGACGCCGATGTCGTGCTCTGGGACTGCCAATGAAACAACCGCTCGCCAATCGCGTAATCGTTGTACATCGTGGACGGCGAGAAATGCTTCTCGGATTTATTGAGTGTGATGAAGAACACATTTAGATTCTTATCCCGAATATACAGCACTCCCTCGCGTTTGCCGGCAACGCTGATCCGGAATGGCGTCCAATGCCCAAGCCCCGCAAAGATCTGGTCGCGGGAATACGTGCAGTGCAGGGACAAACCCGTGGGAAACCCGAGCTCCGGAACTTTCACCCCATTTCAATAGCCTTTAAATCCTCCTCCCCGCAAAGTAACTAAATAGACAACAAAAGTGACGGTAAAGATGACTCCCGACAAGAAACTTACAATACTGGTCTCGTCCACCGTCTACGGTTACGAATCTATATTGGACATGATTTATTCACTATTGACCCAGTTAGGGTATGAAGTCTGGATGTCGCATAAAGAAACACTACCTGTAATCTCAGACCTTTCTAACCTCGAAAACTGCCTTGTTGCGACGAAAAATTGCGATATATTTTTTGGGATTATCACTCCCCGATATGGTAGCGGCATTTGTGGAGATGGTTTATCGATTACACATCATGAACTGAAAAAAGCCATCGAATTAAATAAACTTCGCTGGGTTTTTGTTCATGAGGATGTATTTTTTGCCCGAACTTTTCTGAACAGTCTGGGTTTTAAAGGTAAAACCGGTCGAAAAAAACTCTCACCTTCGAAAACGCCCCTCTTGGATCTTCGTTCAATAGATATGTTAGAGGACGTAATAGATTCTCAATTACCCCCAGAGAATCGGCGAGGCAACTGGGCACATAAATACCGTGATGATTACGAAGCACAGGCGATTATAATGTTCCAATTTTCACGCTACCAGGAAATTGAATCATATATCAAGGAAAATATCAGAAACAGCACTCAAGACTCCCGCGTGATCGAAGAACCGAGGACCAGCCATGAAGATTGACAAAATCAAAGAGATCCTGCAGCTCGGGGAAAATCACAGCATCGAATTCAGGTCCGGGTGCCGGGACACTGCGATCATCGGCCAGGTTGTCAGCGGCTTCCTGAACGCTACCTCCGGGGGTTACGTTGTCTGCGGAATTGATGATACAGGGAAGATCACCGGTATTGACGATGCAGTCGCAACAGTGAAAACCCTTGAACAAACACTGGAAAAAGATCTTACCCCAAAAACACTGGTGTCCATCCAGGTACAAAAAGTACAGGGAAAGGAGCTGATCGTCATTGAAGTACCAGCAGGTAACGATCAGCCCTACGCATTCCAGGATATTATCTATCTTCGTGATGGTCAGGAAACCCGGAGGGCGGACGTCGGCACGATCCGGGATATTATACTCCGCAGACAGATTGAGCCGGAACGATGGGAACGGCGTTTTTCTTCCGCTGATCCCGACAAGGATCTGGATAAAACGGAAATCCATTCTGCGATCACGGCAATACAGAAAACCGAACGCCTTCAGTTTCGCGATTCCGACAATGCGATTGCAGTTCTTGAAGATCTCTCAGTCGTAAAATATGGTAAACTAACCAATGCAGGTGATGTTCTCTTTTCAGCGAATCCCGCAATGCGGTACCCGCAGATCCGGGTCAGAGCCGTACGATTCACCACAGACCGGGCTGATGACAAGTATCGGGACATGAAATCCTTTGAAGGGCCTTTAGTTCCCCTGCTGGAAGATGTATTCAGGTTTATCCAGCGAAACACTCCGACCTCGGCAGACTTTACAGCAGACGATCTCAAACGCCGTGATGAACCGGTGTACCCCTCTCCCGCGATACGTGAAGGACTGGTTAACGCGTTCGCTCATCGAGACTACAGTGATTTCTCCGGGGGAATTACCATCAGTATCTATCCAAATCGTGTAGAGATTGAGAACACTGGCAGATTTCCCGAAGGTGTCACCCCTGACAAACTAGCGATTGGACACATCTCCGTACTTCGCAACCCTGATATCGCCCATGTGTTGTATCTCAGAGAATTCATGGAAAAGATAGGCCGTGGAAGTGTTCTGATTCAAAAATCCTGCACGGATCGCGGCTTACCTCTTCCCCGGTGGTCTCAGAATGAACGAGGTGTAACGCTGACATTCTTCGCTCCCGAAGTGACCCAGGGAGTACCCGGGAAGTACCCGGGGAGTACCCAGGGAGTACCCAGGGAGTACCCAGGGAGTACCCAGGGAGTAACTCCGGAAGTTATGCGGCTCCTCAAATCATTTGACGGTGATATGTCACGACGAGATCTTCAGATTATTCTAGATTTGAAAGATGAAGACCACTTTAGATCCACATACCTGAAGCCGGCGATCCTACAAAATCTAATCTCACTGACAGTTCCCGATAAACCGAATAGTAGTAAGCAAAAATATCGTCTAACTGAGAAAGGCCAATCCCTGAGAGACCAGAAATAGTTCAGTATACTTAACAAAATTTTGAGGCGCATCTAGGGCAAGCCCACGCGGCTGGGGCACTAGCCCCATTGAGCGTCAGATCCTCTAACGTTTCCCACTTTTTTTCGCCCGGTAATCCGGATTCTTCTTCTCATAAATCGAGAATAATTCCGATGGAGCGATCTCAAGAACTGAACAGATCTTCAAAATAGTAGAAAATGTCGGGCTCCGTTTTCCGTTCTCGATGAGGCTGATGAAGGTCCGGTCGAGGCCGGCGAGTTTTGCAAGTTTCTCCTGGGAAATTTTTTTGGCTTTACGCTCTTCCTGCAGTATCTTGCCAAAAATTTCTTCCTCGTGCATTTTCACTAAATGAGATTCAGTTGAAAAGAGGGTAATTTCTATCGCAGACTATAGTCGACAAATTTATCCTCCCCGCCCGCCAACTCTTACTCCGGTGCACTGGTGAACCATCTTCGTCAAACCCCGGACCAAAAATAAAAATCCCGAGTGGCCACCCCCGGCTATAAACCAGTATTCTGATATGGCACTCTCTCGTTCGGGAAAAATCTCACCAGTCACCGCATACGGGAATTTTTCCGGAGAGTGGGAGAAGATCAATTGAAATGCGATCATTGGTGATGCTGGTTGCCTTATCTTTAAAAATCCCGGGATTTATGCCAAAACACTTGGCCGGTGTCTGTATTGCCGGGCCGGTCATCGGGTAAATTGCGACAAAATCCGGAAAACAAATCGAACAGGACCCGGAAGTTTATCCCGTTCTGGTCGTAATCGGGCGTAGCTAAACATTAGCGGCCAATGTAACTGGCATGTGCATATGCACAAAGAAGAAGGCCAGATTGCGGGGATTATCCCGTTTCCTCTTCATAATGATGTAGTAGTTTATGTAACGGGCATGTAACTGGACGGGGAAACTCACGTGGCGGTGGCGGATCTATCAAACCTCCGGGAATCAAATCCCCATCCATCCCCACACCAATAACCCTTATCCCTCATTCTCCCAAAACTCCTTCAAGCGAAAACATGCACGAACATAAACCGGTTCCACCGTCTCTTACTGAAGATTCTTACAACGAAGACTTCCACTCCCTCTCCTGGTCGGTCGAACCCGGCCCCGTTGTAATAAAAAAGACCGACCGGCCGTTTTTCCTGTTCCGCGAAACCATAATCCCCGAAAAGGTCCGGGAATTCTTCGATGCCGGGGATTTACAACCGGGTCACAAGCGGGGAATCGTGCTATGGCATGAGAATAATCGCTTTGATGCCTTCATCGAAAAGACCAGCCACATCGCCCCCAGAACAAGGATGATGTGGAAAGCGGACTTCGCAGCAGTTCTCCACACGGCATATCCCAAGTGGCTGGAGTTTTTCAAAAAAAGCAGGGGGGAATCCGGTGAAACGCCCTCGCTGTACTTTACCCGGCGGACAACCCCCCTCCATTATGATGTCGCGTTTGAAGACGCACCTGCCCCCGGCACAGTCCCCGCAGAGTTCCACGTACCGCTCAAACCCGGCGACACCATAGACAACGACACCCTCCGGGCAATCTTCCACTGCGGTCCCGAAGGAATCATGCGGCAGTCGCCAAAGACCGGCAGTCTCGTTATCGTATCGGATCACACCCGGTCCCCCTATGAGGACACCTGGGTGAACAATTTCTTTCACTATACCGGGAGGGGACTGGGGGGCAAACAGGGCATCTCGCTTCCGGAGAATAAGCAGCTCGTGGAATCAAAAACCCACGGGGTCCGTCTCTGCCTCTTTGAGGTGTTTGAAGAAGGACACTATGTCTACATGGGAGAAGTTGAACCCTCGGACAAGCCCTTCCTCTCGCGACAGATTGACAGTGAAAAGAATATCCGGGAAGTCTATATCTTCCCGTTAAAACTCATCGGGCACAAGCGCCCTCCTCTCCACCACCGTAACCTGCAGGAAACAAAAGAAGAGCTCGCCCGGAGAAAAACATTCACGTCAGCAGCACCCGGATCCCCGGCACCATACTCCTTAAAGGGGCGCAGGATGCACGAGCAAACGTTGCCGGTACGAAACCAGGAACCGCTCGTTCCGGCACCTGCACAACAACAAACCCGGGGGATCTGCCAGCTCTGCAACCAGCCCGCTCCCTTCTGTACCAGCAATGGGGAACCTTACCTCGAAACCCATCACATCCACGGGCTCTCCACAGGAGGAGAGGATGTTATGGAAAATACCGTTTTCCTCTGCCCGAACTGCCACCGGAAGATGCATGTGCTGAATTTGCCGGAGGATGTGGCGATACTTAAAGGAAAAATCTTCCACTAGGATCTAATACCCTAGACCTTCTTTCCCATCACGTGACAAAACGTTCATGGGGCATGCCCACGATCAGCCGGAAGACATCACGACCATAAAAAAAGTTCAAAAATAAAAATTAATGAGAGATTACTACATTGCAGGATTTTTCATCATCCTTCAATGAGCGAAGGTACGCAGCTGTTTTTTTTGCATCCTTTTTTTGTTCAGTCGTTGGGGCATCCACCCCTAAATATTGACCCCCGGCTGCAGTGAAACGACTTTTATCTTTCTGCATAGCTACACCTCCATTTCGTTATCTACTGATATGCAATCCATGATGAAATATCTTCTGTCTTTTACATCAATACTATCAATACAACGAAGAATAGTTCCTCTGGGTAAAATTACCTCACATTCATTATGGCTGACTGCCCCCTTCTGTTTCTTTTTAGTGATTATGACAAAAATCGGTTTGCGTCCGACATCCCCCTCGTCAAAAATGTAGGGAACCGAGAAACGATAGGCAACTATCTCCGCATAAGAGGTGGACATGAAGCCTGCGTCACGGTAAATTACTCCTTTTTTAATACCATGCCCCAAATCATCAATTAATTTTCCATAATCCACTCCGCGGTATAAAATAAGATCCGCAGGAAGTTCCACCTTGCAAATAGCATCGTCCAGCTGTTTTATGAATGATTTAATCGATGAAATTCCAATTTTCTTTCTTAAATTATCAAGATAATCTCTTATCTTATCTTCCGGCAATTTAGCGATATGACGAAGTATTGGATTCACAATCTCCGATGCACAATCACCACTCTGCCCGGTATATTTATAAATCGCTCTGATATTACCACGGGTAAGTCCTCCATTTCCCCCTTTTCCAATATTTTTAGTATCAGAGCAATCGAAATATTGGGATATCGCTTTTTTTGCCTCCTCCTGTGGAGATGTCATATTGAATTTAATGGCAGACGAGTTATTAAGCGCTATTCTTTTAATATTAGATTTAGATTTAAATTGCGAATTTCATTCGATTACGGGAGAACTTATATCTGATACCCTGAAACACCGGCTGTACGACATCATGAAGGTGCCGGCATACAGGTTTTTTTCAGGTGCGGGTGAATATGGAATCCAACATAGATGATAACGGGCTTTCACGGTCCACAGAAGAAGCAGAAGTTTGCAACACGGATAGGCTCGTTATCAACCCACAAAAAATCCTGGTAATCGGGACGCTGGGATCCGGAAAGACAACTCTTGCGGAATTTCTGGCACGGGATACCGGTTTCCCGTACGCCTCAATTGATGAATGCCGGATCCGTTATAGTGATGGTACAGTTTCCGGGGAGGATTGTGCTTGGGACCATTTTCTTGAGATATGCGGCAGCTCCTCACCGAAAATCCTGGAATTTTCCGGAGGGGGCCCCCACGTGGATGAAGTCCGGAAAAACCTTCTCTGTTCCATGATCCCGGTAACCGTAATCTGGCTTATGCTTCCGCTGGACACCTGTACAACCCGGGCCTTGCAGAGGCAGAAGAATATTCCCGCACCGTTTCAATGGGGACCGATAGAATATTCTGTACCGGCTATTCACGACTCAATCGAATTTGCCTGGGATAGCGTCTGGAGCAGGGAACCTAATTTTCATGCAACGCGGCAGGAATTCAGGAGTGCAACTTCCATTGGGGATATGTATTCTGTCATAAAAGAGATCTGTTTAAGGTTATGAGGGAAATGTAACGATTTCTTTGCAACAGTCGTCCACCCCCAAGAGCGTAAAATCCCCCATGCCCCCACTAACATCCTCTTATACTCATAAGACCAATAAAAACCGCAGCTTATCAATAAGACTGTTTGAGTAAACATTATGTATGGAGAATCAAATTTTGGTGGAAACCGCGGTCCCCGCGACTTCGGTCCCCGTGAAATGACAAAAGTAGTCTGTTCAGACTGCGGAAAAGAATGCGAAGTCCCGTTCAAGCCAACTGAGGGTAGGCCCGTCTACTGCAGAGACTGCCTCCCGAAACACCGGAAGCCCCGCTTCTGAAGTGTTTCTACGGACAATTATTTTTACTTTTTTTTAGTTGATTTCTATAAAGAATCCTGCCGGGTTGTGGCATGGGGATTGTACCTGTTGATAACGTGCAGTTTTTTCGGGTATCTTCCGGATTAGGAGAACGCTTTTCGGATCCCCACCCAATCCCTGATCAACGATGCAACCCCCTCGCTCAGGACCGGGCAGGATCAGAAGGCTTCTGGTCACCCCGCCCAGTACTCACGCACCACAATCTTATTCTGGATAAACAGACTTAAACATCATAAACGCGTGTAACTCTGGCTAACCAGAATTACACACGAAACACTGAAGCATATTCTGGAGAAGAAGAATTATGCATGAAAGCCGGATGGGAATCACGATACGTCAGAAAGGAGGATACCAGGCATATCTCCCGAAACCTCTGCCCCCGGATCCCCCGGTCCATTTCGATGACGAACTTCATCACCTCCTTTCAGAAGCGGATCGCGCCCTCGCACGCCTTGACGGCATGACAACGGTCCTCCCCAACGCAGATCTCTTCGTTGCAATGTACGTGAAAAAAGAAGCACTGCTCAGCTCCCAGATTGAGGGGACGCAGGCCTCGCTCCAGGGCGTACTTGAGTTCGAAGCAGATATGGTCCCCGCTGATGACATCAACGAGGTCAAAGAAGTTATCAACTATATCCGGGCGATGGATGAAGGACTAACACGTACACGTAGTGAGCTTTTTTCCGTAGAGATCCTGCAGGAGATCCACCACATCCTCCTCAAGGGAACACGCGGCGGTAAAAAAGAACCAGGAAAGATCCGCACGGTCCAGAACTGGATAGGGCCGGCGGGCTCGAACCTGCATTCAGCAACGTTTGTCCCTCCACCCCCGGAAAAAGTGCCGGGATTATTAGAGGAACTCGAATCATTCATCGTGGCCGAAGACCGGATTCCCCCCTTGATCAAGATCGGGCTTGTACATGCGCAGTTCGAAACAATCCATCCGTTCATAGACGGGAATGGCCGGATGGGGCGGTTGTTCATCACCTTTTATCTCTGCCAGAAAGGCATTCTTGCCCGCCCTCTCCTTTACCTGAGCATCTACTTAAAACAGCACCGGGAGGAATACTATTCTCTTCTCCAGGAAATCCGTATCGAAGGTAACTGGGAAACGTGGCTGAAATTTTTCCTTCGTGGTATCATCGAAGTATCAAATGAAGCCCTTGCCAATGCGAGGGAGATCATCACATTAAAGGAACGACTCGTAGATATCCTTGTCAAAAATAATGTCGGGGGTCTTAATGCGGTACGACTCCTCGACCTCTTATTTAAAAAACCCGTCGTCACCGTTGCTGACATCAGCATGATTCTTGGCATCAGTCACCAGCCTGCCTATGATCTGGTAAACCAGTTCGAAAAATTAGAAATTCTCCGGGAAATTACCGGTAAAAAACGGTACAAGAAATATCTTTTTACCGATTACCTCCGGATCATTGAGCGGGGAACCGGGCAGTAGACATTTTTTTGTAGTGTATAGGGCAGGGCCACAAAGGCGGGGGCTCACCCTTACGGAGCGTCAAACACCCATCCTCCACTCGCTCAGGACCGGTCAGGATGCAGTAGCGACAAAAAGACTATTGAAGACAGGACGCCCATGAAACTATTGGCATGCAGTACTCTGATACCATCCAGCCAAAAAAAAATAAAGGGAAAACAAAAATTTCCCGTAATTCAGATGACACTCTTATAGATTCTGTCCCGTGCGTGATGGAATCGGTTCCCGGAACTCCCGGTAACCAGAAGATCGAACGGATCCTGTCAGATATTCTCGTCAAACTCGAACGCATCGAAGAAAAAATAGACGAGGCCGTGTACCCTCCGGAATCTGCCATCAAACCCGCGTATATAAAAAAAATAAAAGAGATTGACGCGGGACTTACCCAAAAAAAAGCAAACACGTACGCTTCGATGGATGAATTCATCCGGAATATCAAACAATGACCTACGAGATAGTCCCGGATCCAAAAGTCGAGGCCATTTTAAAGAAATTGTGGCAAAAAGATTCCGCAAGGTTCAGCCAGATCGAAAAGAAGTTGCTGGAATTAGCTAAAAATCCGGAGATCGGAAAGCCATTAAAAAAACCGCTTAAAGGATTCTGGCGACTGCACATCGGGCACTATGTTCTCATGTACAAAATCGATAAGAAAAACCAGAAAATAACTCTCGCAGATTATGCCCACCATGATGAGGTATACTAAACAATCTTTTCAATATGATTCGACTATTTTAAAAAAATGCACGACAATCCTCTGGATTGACGTCCTACGCATAGACGACCTCCCCGATGATATAGAGATTGAGCCGTTTCTTGATCATGCCCTTCATCACGAGATCGGCCTTGCGCCCAAAGAGTTGGTGACACAAAAAACCGCCTGAAATTTTATAAAAGGGCTATTGCATCGTATTTTTGCTTTTCAACAAAAAGCATATCACACCAAACCTCTATCTCACAGCAACCCGCAACAGGGCGTTTAAGGAGAAGACACATGAAAGATACGCATAAAAACGAACATGTCGCTGTAGCCAAGGTTGTTGAATTGATTGGCAGCTCACCCAAGAGCTGGGAAGAAGCAACCGCAAATGCCGTGGAGGCAGCATCCCAGAGCATCCGGAATATCACGGGCGTGGATGTGCAGCACTGTACGGCAAAAGTAAAGAACAACAAGATTGTTGAATATCGTGCTGACGTGAAAATTGCTTTCCTTGTGGAAAGAGAATAATCTTTTTTTGAAATTTTTCATCGGGTTTTATCATTCAGGTGCAGTACCGTGAGCGGGTCGCATCTTTTTGACCTGATACCGGGAAATGAAGAATTTGGATTAAAAACAAAATTAAAAATTATCACTGAGGTCCACTTGGCGAACCGATCCTGGAACGTTCACCTCCGGTTGTCATCACTCACTTCAGCGATTCCTCACGTTTGAGGATCTGCCTGATCTCCTTTTTTAGTGACGGCAACTCGTTTTTTGCATTGTCCCAGAGGATCGTCAGCTTGATCCCGAAATAAACATGGGTCAGGACATCGCGGAATCCGGCAATCTTTTTCCAGTTGGTATCCGGGTATCGCTCCCTAAGTTCCTGGGGAAGGTTCTTGATCGCTTCGCCGATTACCTGAAAATTCCGTATAACAGCGTCCCTTCGTCTCCGGTCTTTGGAAAATTCATCAAAAGTAATACCTCCAGTGTCCTCCTCGATATTGCCAATCGCCTCAAGGATATCATCGAGGAGCTGAAGTGAAGTCCTACGCATAGACGACCTCCCCCATGATATAGGGCTTGAGCCGTTTCTTGATCGCCCCATTCATCACGAGATCGACCTTTCGTCCGAAGAGATCTTCGAGATAAAACTTGCAGTCCATGTAGTTATCGAAGGTCTCTTCTCCTTTCCTGAACGAGACCAGAACATCTACGTCACTATCAGGCCGCTCCTCTCCGCGTATATATGAACCAAAGATGCCGATCTTTGCAACACCGAACCGTTTTTTCAGTTCAGGTTCAGATTGCCGGAGAAGTGCGAGTGCGTGCATCTGTACATCCAATATACAAATGGTCTGACTTAAATATGTAGGTCAATACCAAGGCCGAACACGGGGATTTTATCGGATTTTTCATTCAGGTGCCGTACCGTGAGCGGGTCGCATCTTTTTGACCTGATACCGGGAGATGAACCATTATACCGAATATTAATCCCCCGCAACGCTTAATCCCACTCCCCGCCCA
>Ga0265296_1000954_pt1 | contig 36850 bp, 45 predicted proteins | sample MunlanPumphouse1_FD_189073 | JGI IMG/M metagenome (GOLD analysis project Ga0265296, IMG submission 189073) | Groundwater microbial communities from a municipal landfill in Southern Ontario, Canada - Pumphouse #1 | ecosystem: Environmental > Aquatic > Deep subsurface > Groundwater | place...
GAAGGGCAAGAAATTCAGCCTTTCCCATACCAATGATCGCTTTTAATTGACGATCGTCTTTTATAATCCTCCCAATGTTCATAGGACTTCATTATAGCTTGGTTGGCTAAATGACAACAGGTCTACTACCCGCGACGCGAAGTAGTTCTTAAATAGTGGTGGCGCTGGCGCATCTCTTTTTTATGAAGTACAATATTTTTGTTGAGTTAACTATAACATAAAAAAAGACCTCCAAAAAGATGTTGGGAATATGATCCTCTTTTTTCTTTTTATCATCGGCCTCTGCTTCGGCAGTTTCCTGTCCGCCACCGCCAGTCGCGAGGGTGGCAAAAAATCCAACTGGCGCGGCCGCTCGTTTTGTCCGCACTGCCATCGAAAACTGACGATTACGGATTTAATTCCGGTCTTTAGTTTTATTTTTCTAAAAGGCCGCTGCCGCGCTTGCCATAAACCCATCGGCTGGCGCGAACCGGCCGTGGAATTGGCCACCGGATTGGCTTTTTTGACGGTTGGAGTTATCCACCATGGAACAATTGATCTACTTTTGGCGCGCGACTTGGTTTTAACGATTTTTTTGATTCTACTTTTTTTGACCGATGTTTATCACGGTTTGTTGCCGCATCGGTTCACCGCGGCCGGAACGATTGCGGCCATCGTATTAAATTTATGGACGCAAAATTTTACCCCCGTCCAAATGATTTTCGGCATGATTATTTGCGGCGGATTTTTCTATTTACAACATTTAATTTCCCGCGGCCGCTGGGTTGGCGGCGGCGATATTGGCATGGGTTTATTTTTAGGCGCCGCCCTTGGCGCTTGGTACGGTTTATGGGCGCTGGGTCTGGCTTATGTTTTAGGCGCTCTGGCGGCCGTAATTTTATTGGCCACAAAAAAAATGACCCTGAAATCGGCCATGCCCTTTGGGCCGTTTTTGGCTATTGCCGGGTGGGTGGTTTTGATATTTTTGAGTAGTTAGGGATTAGGGTTTGGGGTTTGGGGTTTGGGGGTGGACTGTAAATATCTTTTAAAAAAAACAATAGCCTCCTTCCCTAAACCCCAAACCCTAAACCCAAAAAAAGATTACGGCTCCGTAATCCCCAAAATACTTAAAGGACTCAACTGAACCAAAGCGGTTAACTGACGAGTAATTACTCCATTATTCACAGTAAGAACAATTTGTTTTTGCCCGGAAACCGGCTCGGTAACTGCGGCTGAACAATCTTCAGCAAAAACCGAAATAGTGATGGGAGAAAAATCCGGATCAGATGGAAGGTGAACCAAGTACTCATCTAAACAACCAAAAAGATAACCGCGGGCTTCGGTGGCGTCATTTTTTGGTAAAATGGCGGCAATGGAACCAGTGGTGGTGGCCGCCATGACTAAAAAAATAGAAATTCCGGTTATGCCCAAAAGCAAAACCGGCAAAATCAGCGACATGCCCCGCTGGTAATTTTTTTTATAAAAATTCATCATAATTCGATTACTGAACTTGGCAAGGCAATAGTAAAATCAGTGGACAATTCAGCATTTCTTAAGGGTAAATTTTCTTTATTGGCCGCGGCAAAAGTGGCTTGAATTCTTATGCCAGTCAAAACATTGCTGCTGTTTCGGACAACATTAACCGTCCAATTAGTGACATCAACATCAGAATCAGTTAGCCAAACAACTTCTGTTCCGCGCGATAAACGTAAACGATAAATTTCTTGATCGCCACCAGGTAAAGTTACCGTCGCGGTCGGACGATCAATAGTCACAACCGCGTCGTTCTTATCGGTAAAAACAAACAAGCTGGGATTTACTCCCAAGGTTGACGTTGAAACATTAAAAGACTTGGCCGAAGTCAGTTCATTCGAAAGTTCGGAAAAAATTAAAGTTGACGAACTGTTAATGCGTTGAAGCAAACTAAAATAAGCCGACTCGCGACCCAAGCGAATCAAGGAAGAAACAGTAACCGGCAAAATAATAATCAACAAAGCGATCACCACGACTGTTTCGACTAAGGTTATGCCTTTTTGATTTTTGCTGAACATAATTTAATACGGCGTAAACGGAGCAGAGGTAAAAATTGAACCATCGGAAAACTCAAGCGTTAAAGTTAAGGTAGAACCGTTCATGTATCCTTCGAACTGGGTCTTGTTCATGTTCACGGTTGTTCCGGAATTGATGGAGTAATCTTGAACATCTAATCTGGTTCCGGAATGTTGATCGCCTGACGGCGAGCCAGGCCCGGTTTTTGACCAAATTTTTGTTGAGTTTATAAAAACCTGCTCTATTTCATTTTCATTATCCCAAGCGAATGTGACAAAAGAAATAATGATCGGCGAACTTCCAGTGTTTTCCAAATAAACCTCGCGCAGTTGTTTATGGCCATACCACCAAGTGCCATCAATATGAAAAACCAAATTAGCCGCCGCGCTCGGGGCAAAACACGGCCCTTGCGGATCGTCCCAACGAGTAATCAAACCGATCAAAAGAGTTTGGTGGTTTCGATCTAACGCATCAGTCCAAGACACCTCGCTTTCAATAAATTTACTGTCCGGATCAGCCGTGCCGCCGCTCGCGACAACATTACACCCCGCGTCTCGTTGGACTTCTTTGACTCTAACGGTTTTGGTAAAAACCTCGCCTGTTTCTGAACCGGCCGCCGTGGTCCAACTTGCACCGGAAAAAACCAAATGAGCCGGATTAATCAAAGCCAAATCGTCAAAATCAACCGTCCGCAAAGCTTCTAAGTTGCCGCGAGCCAACAAATCGGCTTGATTAGCATTACTAATTAACGACGTTCCGCGTAAATTTAACAAAAACAAAGTACCCAAACTCCCCAAAAATAAAATCAACAAACCCACGGCAATCAAGGCCTCAAGCAAAACAAAACCGGAATTGGTTTTTATTCTCATAATGGATCAACCACGGGTAAACCAGTGGCCGAAAAAGAAATCAAAAGAGATTCGTCAAAAAAAGTTAAAGTAATCGAACCGGCGGCGGACATTTGGCCGGTCAAATAAGCAAAAACCAATTCATGATCATTGCCGGCCGAAGCCGGATCGTCTTTAAACGACTCGAAAATCAAATAAGAACTGACGGGATAAAAAACATCTTTGGCTAAATCTCGAGTGTCGTAACTTGAGCCGGAAAAAACCACGGCCTGACTGGCGTGTCGGGAAGTTTCATTGTAAGGCACATAAACACCCCAGGCCGTGCCGGCTTCCCCGCTTCTAGCTCGCTCGGCCGCGGCTCGTAAAATTTGTTCAAAACTTTTGGCGCTTTGCCTAACCAAAGTTTTTTGCACCGAGGTAACCATGGAAAAACCGATAAAAAAAATTATCGTCAATAAACCGATGACTAAAATAATTTCGATTAAAGTAAAGCCGGCGGCTTTTCTCATATTCCTTAAATTGAGCCGACCACCGTATAAATCGGCATAAGAATCGAGATGGCCAGCCAACCAACCGCTAAGCCAATCAAAATAATCATGAACGGTTCGATAAGCGAAGTAAGGCTTTTGGTTTGGCTTTCAATTTCATCCTCGTAAAAACTGGCCAGATACAGCAGCATTTCGCCCAAGGTGCCGGTTTCTTCACCCACGTCAACCAAACGCAAGGCGATTGGCGGAACCAAATTGGCGTGTTTTTCCAACACCGCGGCAATGGTTCCGCCTTTGGAAATTCCCTGCTTCATTTCTTCAAACATGTCGCGATAACGAAGATTGCGCACCACGCTGATGGTTACCTCGAAAGCTTCGCTGATCGACACCCCGCTTTGCAATAAAGTTCCCAATAGTCTGAAACTTCGGGCTAAATTAATTTGTCGGATCAGTTTTCCTAAAACAGGAATGATTAAAAAGAAGGCGTGAAAAAAAGGCTTGGTTTTTTTATTGCGATAAAAAACATTAATAATTATCCCTAAAACCAAACCGCCGCCGATTAACCACGGCCATTTAAACCGAATGGTATCGGAAACCCAAAAAATAAGCCTGGTCGACAAAGGAATTTCCACTTTCAGCGAGAGAAACAAACCGGTAATTTGCGGTAAGATAAAAACCACGATAACGCTGGCAATAACTAAACCGGCCAGCATGATCACCGAGGGATACATCATGGCTCCGCGAATTTTTTGCGTCAGATCGTGCTCTTTTTCCAATTGTTTAACCAGTTGATCAAGATTATCTTGCAAGGTTCCCGAAGCCTCGCCGGCCCTAATCAAATTAACGTAGACCAGAGAAAAAGTTTTTGGATATTCCAATAAACCGTCGGCTAAAGTTTTACCGGTCCGAATATGACCGATCAGACCGGTTAAAATCAAACTAAGCGGAGTTTTTCTTTTTTTAGTTTGTTTGCTAAGAATTTCCAATGATTCATCAAGCGGCAAACCGGAGCGCAAAAGCACGGCCAGATATTTGGTAAGCAAAAGCAGCTCAACGTGTTTTAGACGAGGTTTGTTCTCAAACAAGCTTTTTATGTTCATATTATTCCTGCATGACTCTAATCAGCTCCTCGACTGTGGTTTCAAAAGATAAAATTTTTCGCACTCCGTCTTGAGCAATCGAGGTCATGCCTTCTTTTCTCGCTTGCTCTTCAATTTCCGAACTCGTGGCGCGGCGAACAATCTTTTCTTCAATCGCCGGTGAATTGTCTAAAACTTCGTAAATACCGATCCGCCCTTTATAACCGGTCTGAGCGCATTTGTCGCAACCCTTAACCGCGGCCACCAAAACCAAATCCTTGTCGCCAAAAAGCCCTTCAACCACCTCTTTATTAAAAATCTCCAGCGCCTCTTTTTTAGAAAAATCTTTTTTACTGGAACAATCCGGACAGACTCGACGAACCAAACGTTGGGCAATCGAACACAAAAGGGTCGAGGAAATCAAAAACGGTTCAACCCCCATGTCAATCAAACGCGGAATAGTGGTCGCCGCGTCATTGGTATGCAAAGTCGACAGCAATTTGTGGCCGGTCATGGCCGCGTCCACGGCGATTTTGGCGGTTTCGTGATCGCGAATTTCCCCAACCATAATCACATCCGGATCCTGGCGAAGCAGCGAACGCAAACCGGTGGCAAAGGTCAGTTTGGCCACATGATCAACTTGACTTTGGTTTACGCCGGGAATTTCAAATTCAACCGGATCTTCGATGGTCACGATATTTACCTCGCGTTTGTTCAAAACCTCCAAAACAGCATAAACCGTCGTGGTTTTACCAGAACCGGTCGGACCGGTGGCCAAAATCATCCCCCATGGTTTACGAGCCGCTCGCTCGACTTTTTGCAGGTCTTGGGGCGAAAGGCCCAGCTGCTCCAAGGTTAATTTATGAGATTGGCTGGAAAGTAAACGCAAAACGGCTTTTTCGCCAAAAGACGTGGGGATAACCGAAACGCGAACATCAACATCGCCGAGCGGACTGGTAAATCTGAAACGGCCGTCTTGCGGAGCGCGGTGCTCGTCGGTTCGCATTTTGGTCACAATCTTAAGACGAGCGATAAGTTGAGTAAAAACCAAAGGTTCAAGGTGAAACTCATCGTGCAAAATGCCATCAATCCGCAAACGAGCCATGCCATAACCTTTCCACGGTTCAAAATGAATGTCCGAAGACCGCGTCAGGTGGGCGTAAATCATTAACTGATCAAAAAGATTAACCAAAGCGTCTTGGCCTTTGCCGCTATTGGCTTGCTTAATATACTCTTCAATGGACTTCCTATCGGCTTTAGCGAAAATTTCGTTTGGCTTTTGTTTGATGGCCGCCCTTTCTTCAACCTCTGTTGGCAGCGCTTCTTCGCTTGTTTTTTTTACGGCTTTTTTCTTTAACATAAAAATGAAAAATTTATTCTATTATAACAAAAAAAGCCAAATGATGATATTTTTTAAAAAATGGCAAACAAAAGTTATCCACACCAAGCAGGGTGACATTGGTAAAAAGAGATTTTTTGTTCTAAAATGATAGGGATAATTCAAAATAATTATTTTAGCAACCTATGCCTAAACTAAACGAAAAGGGTTTTACCCTTATCGAACTCTTAATCGTCATTGCCATTATCGCGGTTTTGGCCGCCGTGGTAATTGTCGCCCTTAATCCGGCTCAACGCTTTGCCGATGCTCGCGACGCTCGCCGCCAATCTGATTTGGAAAACGTCGCCGCGGCTCTGAAGACCTCTCAAGTGGATAATGATGGCGACTATCCAGCCACGGTCGCGGCTTTAACCGCTGGCCAGTTCTCTATCATTGGCACTGATGCCACTGGTTGCAACGCCGGTTGCACGGCCAAAACAACTCAAGCGGCTTGCGTTGACCTGGCGGCTTTGGTCACTGGCGGCTACCTTGGCACAGTCCCAATGGATCCTTCCGGCGGCACCGCGGCTAAAACCGACTACTACCTATCCCGCAGCTCCACTGGCACAATCGAAGTCGGCGCCTGCGATCCTGAAGGCGGCGCGATTTCCATTATCCGATAATCTGAAATTTTCAAAAACCCCACCGTTCAAACGGCGGGGTTTTGTTTAGTAAAACCGTCTAAATCTTCAAACCGGAATATTCTCTCTTTTGTGAATTTTTTACGATAAAACCGTCCGGAATTATTCCGAACGGTTTTTTAAATACCCATCAGGCCGTCCAAATTTTGGAAGAAAAAACGTTTCTCATAGTATACTCTTATAGTATACCTTCGGAAATGACTTTGTCAAGCGCTCGCGGTAAATTTTTTATCTCCGAACGTTTGAGTTTTAAAAACCGTCCTACGAAGTTTCGGCATCAGAAAGACGTGTAAAAAAATAGCGGGGTCGTCCAAGCTGTCAAGCTGTGGACAACCCCGCAAAATCAGATAGAGCGGCTCGCCTTCCACCTTCGCTGAAGCTACGGTGGACGCGTCGGCGAGAAGAAACAAGGATCAAGGCGCCAAGAACCAAAAGGTTCAAGGTAATCAAGATCCAAGTTCAAGCTACTGCGGAGGAAGGAAACCGGAGGCGGAGCCGTAGCCCTCGTTGGTGTCGTCGACCCTGCGCGTGCCGAACCTGACCCCGTCGTCGTCGGAGACGAAGAACGGCGAACGCTCGGGCACGTCATCGGAATCTGGAACGAACTCGTCGCCGGCGCAGTCTGGATCCAGTTCTTCCCAGCGAACGAATCGTTCTGGGTGAACCATGGCGAAACTTCCAACAATCAGGCTTCCGAGACCGAACTCGTTCGGCACAAAGGATTCACGAGCCCAACGAACCGACTTGCCGCGGTGGAACATTCCGAGTTGAACGGCCATTATCAGGATATCACCTGGCTGGTTCAGAGTAATTTTGTTCTCCGCTTCCTGGGTACGGACGGACATCCGCAGGTGTTCCTTATCGATCTGGCCTTCGCGGTAGTTGTGGAACGGTCTGGTTTCCGCCATCTTGAGGTGGATGAGCTGAATGGCTCGGCAGTACCTTTCGGCCGGATCGGTGACCTCGGGGAAGTACTTCGCGGCCAATGCGTCCACCGATGGGAAGGCACCCCATCCAACCCACGGCAACGCAAGAGCGGGAACGAACGATTCCAACGCAGGCAAGTTCTGGACGAAACCAAAAGCACGTCTTGAATCGAGGCCGAAGATCTGGGCGCTTGCCTGGATCTCTTCCTTGATCGGCTTCGGACCCTTGTACTCCCTCGGGTAGGCGTAGTTGGAAGGAACCTGCTCGTTCTTGTACTTGTTGGATGTCCGATTCGCGGCGAAGAACTTGGCGATGTAATCGGCAAGTCCCGGCGTATCGTTGATACGTTGCGCTTCGCCGTCGGGACCATCAGAGAGCTTGGCCTTGTCGTAGGCAGCCTCGACGATGGAGAGAAACTTGGTACCCTTGGGGTCTCGGTGAGTGACTGACGGGGCCAATGTTGGTGACATCGGAACCATCTCCTTTTTTTGACTTCTTGTATCCGAATCGCTCGGACTACACGACGAGCCCCAAGGAATGAGGCAAGTGTTTTGGTTAGAAAACAATTCTAAACACAACGCTTGTCTCATTGTTTTTATTTTTTATCTTAGTAAATTGGTTTTAATTTTAGCACAAAAATGGCATTTTGTCAATGACACGGCCACTTTTCTGACTTTTCCACCCCAAAACGCCTATTTTTATAACCATGCTAAACCTCTAACCGATGCCCCCGTCGGGGTTTTGTTTAGTAAAACCGTCTAAATCTTCAAACCGGAATATTCTCTCAAAATTTTGAAAGTTGATTTGACGGTCGGATTTTCCGCGTTGATAATTTTTAATTTATAACTTCGCGCCAGTTTGGTAATGACTTCATCAGCCCAAGAAGGCGTTAAAACTTTAACGCCGGCAAAATCGATAATTATCTCTTCACCCTCTTTTATATCTTTTAACAAATAAGCGGCGGCGGCCAAATACGCTTCCCGCCCGGCCGGACGGGAAACTAAAATATCGCCGAATTTTTTAATTTCAATTGTCATAAATTAATTGGTAATAATCGCTAAACAACCGTTAATTTTTTCAGTTGAAGTAACGATCATTTCTTTATTCAATTCCGCTTTGGCGGTTTTGGAAATAAAAACCAAATGCTTTTTTGTTTCCCTAATGTTTTCTTTGACGAATTTCAACCCATTGCCTCTTGGCTCGGGCGCCCGACCGGATATTTTTTCGTTAAAGGCGACTACTAAAGCTTCGGAATCATCCTTTAATTCCGGCTTTACTCTTTTAAGCGTTTGAAAAACGCCGATTCCCCTATCGGCTAAAACAATGGATAATTTATCGCCGTCAGCTTCATAACCAAAAAAAATTCCGATGGTATCGGGCCAGTTACCTAAATTATGATCAAAGGAATTATTACCAATTTCTCCGGCAATGGCGGAAAAAATGTAAGCATCGCTTTCCGATATTTTTAAACCGGCCAACAGAAAATTAGTCATTTTATCCAGTCTGGCCTGAAAAATATCTCTGGTTGAACAATAATATTCATCGGCAATCTTTGGCGGCAAATCGTTTGCCACCCAATCGTATCCTTGTTTTTCTAAATTATTCATAATCTTCGGAAAAAATTATAGCATATTTTTCTATAATCAAAAATTTTGAATTTGTTTCTTTAAGATATCTTTAAGATTCCGGCTTAAATTTTTAACCAAATCCCGATCGTCAATCAGTGGCTCTAAATCAAGCCGCAGACTCCTGACATCAACCTTGGCAACAGCGGCTAAAAGTTTTTTCTTTAAATCTTTCGCGTCTTTTATGTCCTTAAAACATTTGAGGTTCGGCTTAACGCCTCTTTCCAAATACCACATCAAGTCAAAATAATCCCGCCCCTTAACTTTAGCTAAAATTTTTCCGCTTTTGTCGGTTTTTTCCCAATGACGGTTTAAAACCGCCTGAATTTTGGTAGCCATTAAGGTGGGTAAATCAAAAGTTTTAATCAAAATTGATCGGTTTAATTTAAACAATGGGACAATCTCGGTTTTAAAACCCGGACAAAAATTGGTGTCCTTAAAAATCTCGACTTTTAAAAAGAGCAAATCAGACTCGCTTTTTTCGGCCAGACCCAAACCGTGAAGTAGAGAAAATTTGAGATAAATTCTAAACTTCTGAACGACCGCTTTGGCTTTAATATCGGTTTTCTCGTTAAAATAAGCCTCCAGATCTTTGGCCAATTTTGCCGGCTCGATTTTTTTGCCAGTATCGACAAAATCAAGATCCTCGGAAAGACGCGGCAAGCCGTAACAATGCGCCAAACAAGAGCCGCCGTAAAAAATCAAACGACTGTATTTTGGATGGGAATAAAGAAAATCAAGAACAACAACTTGTAAATATTCTTTCAAGATATTTCGTTTAAAAATTTTGTTCGTTGACAAAGATTTGCTCAATAAATCTTTTAAAAAAAACATCAGGTTTTCCATATTTATATCAAAAGGTTAAAAAAGATAATCGAAAATTTCCTTCATTTTTTTCGACCCTTCCCTTTTAACGTAGGCTTTCAATTCTTTTTTATCTTTATTGTTTAACTCTTTCAAATTCAAACGTAACTCTGAAACAGACGCCTGATTAACAAGATCGTTTTTTCTCAAATATAAATAATCAAAAAGCGCCTTAGCCTTGGTGGCTCGCGAGACGGTAAAACCGCCTTCTTTAACGGTCTCAAAACCAATGAAAAGATCACTTTTGACTTTACGATAAAAAAATCTTCCCAAGTTGTTGGATAAGGCTTTTGTCTTCTTTAACGCGACAGAAGTAAAGTTAACCGGAACCTCGGTTAAAAGATTGTGTTTGTACAAAATGTAATCCAAACTCAAGTAAGACGGTTGATAAAGAAGATTGGCCAAAAATTCCAAATACACGGAACCCGCCCCGTTTTCTTTTGTTTTCTCAAGATATTCTTTAGCCACATAAAGACCCTTTTTTAACCTAACCGCCTTGCCGGCCTTTTCATAACGAGAAAGTAAAACTTTTAAATACCCTTTGTCGGTTTCCAGACTGGCCAAATCGTCTAAACTAAAAAAGGGCAAATTTTTTGCCACGGAAAAAATCGTCTTGATTTTGGAAGAAAAAACGTTTCTCATAGTGTACTTTTACAGTATACCTTCGGAAACGACTTTTGTCAAGGGTATTCGAATTATCGAAAGCGGTGCGCCAAAAAACATAGCCGAAGGGATGAAACAAAATTAATTTTAAAAACCACCCAAACTTTATGATGGGCGGTTTTATTTTTCAACAATTTAAACAATATTTTTATTTTGTTAAACCATCTTTTATGGCATTTTTTTGGTCGCTTGGTCTAAAAACTTCTTCATTTCCTCTTCTGAACTCCCAATATCTTCTGGTTTTAAACCGGCTCTCTTTAACATATCAAGACAAGTTTGAACAGTTATCTCTTCTGCCGCAATCTCTCCTGATCTAAATCCTGCCAAATATTCTTCTGCCCCTTGTCGTTGTCTTGCTCTGTAATTTTCATCTTTGTTGAACTCGCTCATAAAAATATAAATTAATTCTTAACGAATCAATATTACCCTAAGACTTTTTGTCAAATAGATAAAAAAACAAGCCATCATCATGTTAATCCTTAAAATCAAGCAAATCACGGTTCAGACAACCAACCACCACTTTTCCACCCCCAGCCCTTGCCAACTAAAAAATACCTGCTATACTAACCGCAGATCCCCAGCCGGGGGTTTTAAAAACCAAAAATATTATGTCAGAAACCAATAAAAAAGGCCTTAATCCGATAGGCTATCTAAAAGAAGCTCAAGAAGAACTCAAAAAGGTCACTTGGCCATCTAAAAAAGACGCGACTCGCTATTCAATAATTGTTATCGGCGTCACCGTGGCCATGGGCGCCTTTTTCGCTATTCTTGACTGGATTTTGAATTTGGGTCTTGATAAATTAATCTCAATAACTCAATAAGAGGCATCCAACTGTATACGAATCTACGAATTTTGCTACGAATCTACAAATGCTACGAATATTTTTTACGTCCAAGCTAAGAATCAAAAAAATTCGTAGTTTCGTAGCCAAATTCGTAGATTCGTATACACATTGATGCCAATCTAATATGCCAAAACAAATAGCAAAACACGGCCGCCGTTGGTATGCCATTCATACCTATTCCGGATACGAAGAAGCGGTTTTTGACAGTTTAAAACAGCGTATCGAAACCATGGACATGGCCGACAAGATTTTTGACATCATGGTGCCTAAGGAAAAAAAAATTAAAATCAAAAACGGCAAGCGCAAAACCGTTGAGGAAAAAATCTTCCCGGGCTACGTCCTCGTGGAAATGATCGTAACTGATGATTCGTGGTATGTGGTGCGCAATACGCCAAACGTCACCGGTTTCATCGGCACCGGCACCACGCCAACGCCGATTGCCGAGGAAGAAATAGAAGCCTTAATGAAACGGGTTCGAATCGAAGAACCGGAATTCAAACTGGAAATCGAGGTTGGCGCGCTGGTGCAAATTACCGATGGTCCGTTTAAAAACTTCGAAGGTAAAATCTCCGAACTTGACGAAACCCGCGGCAAGGTTAAAGTGTTGGTCAACATGTTCGGCCGCGAGACGCCGGTTGAATTGGACTTTTTGCAGGTTAAAAAAATTTAAAATCGAGGGATTAGGGTTTGGGGATGGATTGTAAATATTCTTTCAAAGAATCGAACTTCCTCCCCCAAACCCCAAACCCTAAACCCCAATTAACTCATAGTATGGTCGCCTCTTAAAAAAGAGCGCATCCATTAATCAAAAACACTATGGCCAAAAAACTTGTTACCCAAATAAAACTCCAAATCCAAGGCGCTGCGGCTACCCCGGCTCCGCCAGTCGGTCCGGCTCTTGGTCAACACGGTTTGAATATTCAGGACTTTGTCATGAAGTTCAATGCCGCCACCCAAGACAAACGCGGTGAAGTCGTGCCGGTGGTTATCAACGTTTACGCTGATCGCACTTTCGACTTTATCATGAAGATCGCCCCGGCTTCGGAACTTATTAAGAAAACTCTCAACCTTAAAAGCGGTTCAGCCAAACCTTTGCAAGAAAAAGTCGGCGTCTTAACCAAAGAACAACTCCGCCAAATTGCCGAAAAGAAAATGCCCGACCTTAACACCACCGACATCGAAGCGGCCATGAAAATCATTGCCGGCACGGCGAGACAAATGGGAGTGGAAATTAAATAACTTATTAATCGGAGAGGGCGCGAATTACGAATATTTCGCGAATATACGAATTACTAATCTACGCGAATATTCGAATCTGTGAATTGGTATATTTGTAAAAATTCGTAATTCGTATATTCGTACAGATTCGTAATTCGCGCCCTCTCCAAGTGGAAGCCGCAAGGCGCTACCACCACAAAAAAAATATGAAAGGCAAACGCTATCAGGAGGCTCAAAAATTGGTTGACCCTAAAAAAATCTATACTGTTGAGGAAGCGGTTAAAATTCTTAAAAGTTTTCCGGCTCCTAAATTCGACGCCGCGGTTGAACTACATATCAAACTGGGTATTGACCCAACCAAAGGCGACCAGTTGGTTCGCGGCACCATCGTTCTGCCGCACGGCACCGGTAAAACCAAAAAGGTCATTGCTTTTGTCGAGGCTGAAAAGGAAGCCGAAGCCAAAACCGCCGGGGCTGACATCATCGCCAATGAAGAAATAATGGAAAAAATCCAAAAAACCGGCGTTATCGAATTCGATGTGGCCATTGCCACCCCTGGCATGATGCCCAAACTTTCCAAACTGGCTAAAATTCTTGGACCAAGGGGTTTAATGCCAAACCCAAAAACCGACACCGTCGGCGTCAACATCACTAAAATGATTCAGGAACAAAAAGCCGGCAAAGTCAGTTTCAAAAACGACGACACGGCCAATTTGCACCAAATCTTCGGCCGTTTCTCGTTTGACGAGGTAAAGTTAAGAGAAAACTTAACCGCCTTAATCGAGGCAGTAAAAAAAGTAAAACCAGCCGCGGCCAAAGGTATTTACATCCAAAACGCGGTTATTTGCACTACCATGAGTCCGGGAATTCATGTGGAAATTCCGGCATAATTGAACAAAAAACAGACCTTCGATTGTCTGTTTTTTGTTTAAGCGGCATCTGGGGGGTGGCTTGGTTGTAGTTGGTATTCGGGGACTATAGGGGACTAAAGGGTTTTAATTATTTACTCCGAAACTACTTAACTAACCGATCTCCCTCTAGTTCCCTAACACCAATTTTCCCAAACCAACCTTAGTCCCCGAACGCCAACCAACCAAACCAACCCGATGTCCTCTTCCCTTCCTCACTCCAAAAAGGTACTCTAAATGAAGAAAATTAACCTAAAACTATGCCTGAAGAAACCCCTTACAAACGCCCGACTTGGGACGAATATTTCATCCAATTAGCCGAAATGGTTGGTTCGCGAGGTACCTGCGACCGCGGACGTTCCGGCTGTGTTATTACTAAAAATAAAAGAATTTTAGCCACTGGCTATGTCGGCGCGCCGGTTGGTTTACCAAGTTGCGACGAAATCGGCCACGAGTTACATACAGTAACGCAACAAGACGGCACGATCTCGCAGCACTGTATCCGCACTAGTCATGCCGAACAAAACGCCATAAACAATGCGGCTCGTGTTGGAGTAGCTGTCGAAGGCGGGACATTATATTGCAAAATGGTTCCTTGCTATAAATGCGCCCAAAGCATAATTAATTCGGGAATAATAAGAGTTGTTGCCGCTAAAGACTACCACGGCGGGGCAAGAAGCAAGGAAATTTTTAAAGAAGCCGGATTAGAGTTTGTCTTATTAAATCCTGAAATAGAAACCTATTCCAACATGTAATAAATTATGCCAAACAGTAATAAATTAGTCGCCATTGTCGGCATGTGCGGCAGCGGCAAAAGCGTTCTGGCTGACGCTCTCGCGGCCGAAGGCTACGGCTATCTTCGTTTTGGTCAAATCGTTCTTGATGAAGTCAAAAAACGCGGGGTTCCGCCAACCGAAGCGCTCGAGCGCGAAATCCGCGAAGATTTTCGCGAGAAACTCGGCATGGGCGCCATGGCTATTTTGAATATTCCAAAATTTGACGAATTGCTTCAGGCCGGCAATGTTGTTGGCGATGGTTTGTATAGCTGGGACGAATATAAAATTTTAAAAGAAAAATACGGTGAAAACTTTTTTGTCGTGGCTGTCTATGCTCCACCACAAATACGCTATGAACGGTTGGAAAAAAGATTTTCTGACGCGAGCGACACAGCTCTGCGTAATCGCGGCTTCTCTCGTGAAGCCGCGACGGCTCGTGATATGGCGGAAATTGAAAACATTGCCAAAGGCGGGCCGATCGCCATGGCTGATTACACGATTTTGAATATCGGGACAATGGCAGAATATCAGGAACAGATTAAAAAATTTATCGAGTGGATAAAAAACAAATAATTTATCGGGAGGACAAAAACAATATGGCTAAAATTTTTCTCTACGACGAATTTAATCCGGAGGACAATGCCATGCTTCAGGCGCTATATTCGCGCAGTCCGGAAAGTGTGGAGGAACACGTTAACAAGGTGCGCCAAACCGGTTCTGGAAAATTCATGGAACGATTTTATGTCGGCTACGGTCACATGAGTATTGCTGATTGCGGCTCAACCACACTATTCATTGAAAACATTTCCATTCTGGCCGACAAAGCCATTCAAGACTGGCCGCTTTATTCCGGCCAGGAGACTTCCACGCGCTACGTCGACATGTCTAAACAGCCGATTATCGATCCGATAAATACGACAGCCAGCCAGAAAATTCTCAGCGACTGGATGACTTTTTACATTTCTTCGCAAGAACGCGTACGCGAACATTTGCGCCAAAAATATCCGCGCCAACCAAATGAAGACGAAAAGGTTTATGAAAAAGCCATCGGCGCCCGCTCGTTTGATATCATGCGCGGCTTTTTGCCGGCCGGCATTACCACCCAGCTTAGCTGGCACACCAACTTGCGCCAAGCTTGGGACAAACTGTCAATCTTGCGCTACTGGCCATTGCCAGAAGTCAAAGACGCGGCCAATGGCATGTTGGAAAAACTAAAGGAGAAATATCCCCACAGTTTTAGCCATAATCTTTATGAAGAACAGGAAAAATGGCGCCAGGAAATTTTTAGCAAATATTCTTACTATCATCAACCGAAAACGAGCGTCTTTTCTTATTCGACGAATATCTCAAACGAAGAATTATTAAAATATCAAGACATAATTTCCACCCGGCCGCAAAAAACCAACCTACCACAATTTCTGGCCGAACTCGGCTGGATCACTTTTGATTTTTTACTTGACTACGGTTCGTTCCGCGATATTCAAAGACACCGCAACGGCGTTTGCCGCATGCCGCTTTTAACCACCGAACTCGGCTTTCAACAATGGTATCTCGATCAACTTCCGGATGATCTTCGAAGCGCCGCTTTATCGTTAATCGAAAAACAAAAAACCGCCATTGACGCGCTAGCGGCTCCGGCGGAAATTAAACAATATTACATTTCCCTCGGTTTCAACGTCTCCGGCCGCGTCACTTACGCCCTGCCGGCCGCGGTTTATGTCATTGAACTGCGCTCGTCCAAAACCGTTCATCCGACCCTGCGCGCCGTGGCTCACAAAATGACCGCCGCCCTCAAGGTTCGCTTCCCCGAGCTGGCTCTTCACTCTGATTTGAATCCGGATGATTGGGATGTGAGACGGGGGTTGCAGGATATTATTAAAATCTAATCGTGATTATTGGCATCAAAAAACCACCAACTGGTGGTTTTTAGTTTGGCTATTGATAAAATTTTGATGATGTGGTAAAAATTTGCTGGGTGTTCCAGTCAACAAACAAGGAGGAAAAGTCATGTCAAAAGACAAAGTCATCGTCGTATTTGAATACACTAAAGGTCGCCTTGCCGGTGGCCAATTCTGGACCATGTACCCTCTCGACGAAATTGAGAAGGTGCGGAAAGAAACCGAGGAATCGGATAGTGACAAGAAGATTGTGGCCGTTAACGTCTCCCAGAGCGAGGCAATAAGTATGTGCCACAAAACTTTGCAGAGTAAGGCAGACCTACTCAAACGACTGATCCCAGTCTAAAAAACTAAGGGTCACCGCTTCCGCCAATATACCGCAAGGTTGAGGCGATTTTTTTATCTAAAAATTCATTCCCATTGAATAAGATAAATTCCATGCTCTTTTAGTTGTTCTGGCGTCCAATATCTGGTCGGGCTTTCTTGTTTAAGAACAACTTTGACTGTTCGACTATATTCTCGCCCGGTATATTGTTTTGTCGTCGGATCCCATTCACGAAATTTTATTTGATCACCTGGTTGAAGATCGAAATCCGCCAATTTAGAATCAAGCAGAGCTGTTCTGTCGCTGTCAAAATAATCCGGCCATAATTTCTTTTCGATGATTTTCATAAAAATTCCCTCACTGGCACCCGCAGCTTCATCGCTGACGCGATACCGCGAATGCTCGGCCATAAGATTTCAGAACTTGAATCAACTTTTTATTATTTTTTGCGGTTTGAAAACTTAAACCTTCCATTTTTGAAGATTGAGAAACGGCTTGATGTAATTTTTTAGTACTTATTGTTTTTTTTGTCATAATAAAGCTCGATTATACTTCTATTTTACCACATTCAGACGATTATTTCAATGTCCTAAATTAACTATTTCTTCATCCACTCTCTAGTTATCCACTTCTTAACCAACGCTTCCTCCACATCGATTTTCATAATCTTAGAAATGACAAAAATAATTCCCAGCACATCGGCCAACTCTTTGGATAACTCTCTTTTTGATTTTTGCGCCGGCTGATACTTCTCCGGCCGGCAGCGTTTTTTGTGCATCAGGAATGACTGGACGAATTCGCCGAGCTCTTCGGTTAGTTTCATGACCAAATAATCTTCGCTAGCCTCGATTTTGTCTCGCTTCAAGTTGTTAAAAAATACTTTTGAGGCATCGTTTTGGAGTTGTTTGAGGTGCATATTAGAAAAAATTAAATCTTTTTATATCTTGCGCTTCTGCCAAGGCCGATTCGCTCAATTTTTTTAAGTCTGAGCAATACTTCCAAGGTTTGTTTGACCGTTGGTCTGGCTATTTTAGTTTTTTTAACAATATCGCCCGTGCTTGTTTCCGCAACCTGCTCAATGTATTGCCAAACAGCAAGCTGCTTTTCAGACAAAATCTTTTCAATATTCTCTTTTGACAAAAGCTCCACCGCCATTTGCGATTGTTTCAAAATGATATCCAGAAAAAAATCCAGCCAATCGGAAATATTTTCTTTTTTTGTCTCTATGGCTTTCTGACTGCGTCGCAGGGCAACATAATAATCCGACTTGTTATCCTCAATTAATTTTTCGTGCGAAACATAAGGAATATACAAATATCCCGCTTGAAGCAAAAGCAGATTTGTAAGCACGCGAGATAACCGCCCGTTTCCGTCGATAAACGGATGAATCTTTAAAAATTCAATCAAAAAATTTCCAATCACCAATAACGGATGAAATTTATTTTTTGCCAATGTTTTTTGGGTCCATTCAACCAAATCGCAAATTTGGCCGGGCGTAAGATATGCCGGCGCGGTATTAAAAAGAATACCGATCGACTGGCCGGCTTCGTCTATCATATGCACCCGGTTCTCGCTTTTTTTGTATTGACCGCGGTGACCCTCGTCTTTTTCCACGTACTTCAAAAGTTCTTGATGAAAATGTTTTATCGTGTTTTCGCTAAACTTTAAAATTTTCCATGAATTAAAAACATTTTCCAGTAATTCATAATAACCTCGCACCTCCTGCTTATCGCGATTAGTAAATTTTTGAATACTAATACCGCGCATCAGTTTTTCAATATCCTCATCTGAAAGTCGCGCCCCCTCAATACGAGTGGAAGCGCCGGTTGAAGTAATTAAAACCGATCGTTTTAATCGCCCCAAAACCTGCGGACTTAAACGAGCCCCGGTTATCCATTGCCCTTTTAATTCATCAATTTTGGCAATTTTAGAAACAAGAGTCGAAGAAATACTCTCAATTCGTTTAGAAAAAATATCTGGGGACAGATGTTTTTCTGTTAATTTTAAACTTTTTTTTGTCATATATTTAATTGGATATTTTAACTATATCCAATTATATCCAATTAGGTCACTCCCGTCAATTAAACCTAATTTTAAACCCGTTCTACTTTTCCGCGATTATTAAAAATCTTTTAGAATTCGTTTTAATACCTTTGGAGGAAAAATTTTGTTTGATAAACTCATCCAGTTTATCAAAATCACCGGCTACTTGGCCGAAATTCGGAATGGTTGGCGTGTGTTTTAAAAGAAAAATTAAATCCTCGGGGCGCTCATAATACTCGGTGGCATCGTATTCGCGAGTTTCAACCCGAGAAAACCCCGCGGCCTTGAGATGTTCGACATAATCTCTCATCGTTGTGCCGTCTTTGACGCCGTAATTTTGTCCCCGGCCAAAAAACTTTTTTAGATTCAATTTATCCGCCTCGCCAACCTGTTGCGAAATAAAACAACCGCCTTCATCAAGCAACCTGAATATTTCCGTTGGACTAAAATCAGAATGCCGACAAGAAATTATATTAAACCCGCGGTCGGGAAATTGAATTTTTTCAGCGTCCATGACAAAAAAACCGGCATTTGTAACTTCCGAATTAAGCAGGTTTTTTCTAGCTGTCTTTATCATGCCGTCCGAAACATCAATACCTGCCACAAGTTGAAAATTTTCAGCTATTTTCAAAACTTTTTCCCCGCCACCGGTACCAATATCAAGCAGTTTGTCAGTTTTACTACTCCTCTTAACCACTTCGTCGTAAAATTCCCAACCAACGCCTTCGGAAGTGTATTTCACCTGACTAAAATCCCAGCCGATTTCCGAACCGACTTTATCGTAAAACTCTTTAAATTCTTGTTTGGTTAAGCTCATACACCGCTATTTATTCAATCTGACCGCTCGGCTATGGCAACAATATAGATTTTTACACTAAACAGCAGACTCAAAAACTTTAACATTATTTTTTAAAATGTCGAACAGTTCATCGCCTTCTACAGCTAATTCATAACGAGATTGTAAATTAAGCCAAAATTGCGGTGAATTATTAAAGTATTTTCCCAAACGCAAGGCTGTGTCAGTGCTAATAGCCCTAGAACCGTGGATAATTTCATTAATTCTTCTTGGCGGAACATCAATATCCTTGGCTAAACGGTATTGACTGATGCCAAAAGGTACTAAAAATTCTTCTATTAAAATTTCTCCGGGATAAATTGGTTTTATTTTTTTAGTCATAATGTTTTTATTTAAGTATCATTAAAAAAATATGGTATAATTTCAATCAAGAATCATTATATCAAAAAAACCTCCAAAGCCAAAAAACCGATCCGAAAAATCCCTAAAATCCTAATAATCCCACAAATCCCAGTTCAGACAACCAACAACTATGCAAATCAACTTCAAACGCCTCTCCCCCGATGTCCCCCTGCCAAACTCTTGACAATCGCTACATGATATGCTAAAAAGTTTCTGTTAGCGCAGTTCAATTCAGTTCGAAACCGATGTTGTCGAGCGAGCTTACTGACAAGAGTTCGTTGACAATATCATCACACCACTGGTCCAAAGGAGGGCCGAATCATGAAGAAGCGAATCAACGACATGGAACCGGGAACAAGGTTCCGTACAAGCGGCAGCACAAATGTTCTCCTCAAGCTGCGGGGGGCGGTCGCGCAGCAGAGCGGGACATTCCAGGCCGTCGACATCAACACTGGTTCGGTCGCCTGCCCGTGCGGCTCGGGATGCAGCCCTCAGCTCGCTCGCATTGAGTACGAAATCGTCAAAGAGCCGACGGTTTAGCCGATGGGGGTGTGATGATACGTCCCGCAACAACGGGACAACGAATCGCTCGGGGTGTGGACTCGATCAAGAGCCCCACCCCACCCCTTCTTTTGTACACCAAACCTTGCTGTTTAGAAGAAGTGGTACAATATGCTAAAATTATAATGAAAGATTAATTTTTATATATGAAAAAGGTACTAATTTTATTTTGCGGCGGCACTATTATCATGCGCAAATCAACTGGTGGCTCCTTGATTGTTCAGAAAAAAGAAGACGCGATTGATAGTTTGCTTAAATTAGAGCCTCGGCTTAAAAAAATTGTCAAGTTAGATGTGTCTTATGTTGACAACATAGACAGCACCAATATTAAACCGAAACATTGGGACAAAATCGCCGACATTATTTACAAGGAATATGATAATTATGACGGCTTTGTAATTATCCAAGGCACCGATACTATGGCTTATACCTCAAGCGCCTTGTCGTTTGTTTTGCAAAATCTTGGCAAACCGGTGGTTCTAACCGGTTCCCAAATACCAGGTGACAAATTGGAAACCGATGCCAAGCGCAATTTTGTCAATGCCATTAAAGTTGCCACTATGGATATTTCTGGCGTTATGGTTGTTTTTGATTGGGAAATTATTTTAGGCTCAAGAGCCACTAAAATCTCTGAATCCAAACTGGACGCCTTTGAAACCATTAATTGGGATCTTTTGGGAGAAATCAGGGTTGACATCCGCCTGAATATCAAAGATCAAAAACGTCAAGATAAAAAATTAAAGCTGGCCAAAGGTTTTGAATCAAAGATTATGGTGGTGAATTTATTTCCTGGCATGCCGGATAATTTTTTAGATAAGATGATAGACAGTGGAATTAAAGGATTGGTCTTGATAGGATTTGGCACCGGTAATGTTTCTTATGAATACTTAACGGCAATTAAAAAGGCTAGAAGAAAAAAAATTCCCATAGCTGTGGATACTCAGTGTTTAAGAGGCGTGACTCGCATGGATACTTATGATGTTGGTAAAAAGGCTTTGGAGGCTGGAGTAATTGAGGCTTATGACATGACCATTGAAAGCGTGACTACTAAACTGATGTGGGCTTTGAAAAGAGCTCCATATGAAAAAATTAAAGAAATCATGCATACTAACTATACCGATGAGATTAATAAACAAAGTTAATTTATTAAAAATTTTTTTGAGAAAAATATTTTACTCCAACAAGGAGTTTTTTATTTCGCAAAAAAAACAAAAAATTATCTTTCTGAAAAAAGTCGACAAAGACATTGAAAGACAAGATATGTTATACTCCAAACTGTTAAGTAACTATATCAAAATTTATGCAAATCAACTTCAAACGCCTCTCCCCCGATGTCCCCATGCCTGAATACAAAACCGCCGGCGCGGTGGCTTTTGATTTATCCGTAACTGAAAGCGCTATCCTGCAACCGAATGAAACAAAACTTTTCAGAACCGGCCTGGTTGTTCAAATCCCAGAAGGATACGGATTATTTTTGCTTCCCCGTTCTTCCAATGCCAAAAAACAGGTTCGTCTAGCCAACGGCATCGGACTTATCGACCAAGACCACTGCGGATCAGAAGATGACCTGAAACTTTTCCTTCATAACTTTGGTTCTAAACCATATTCAGTGGAAAAAGGCGAACGAATCGCCCAAGCTCTATTTATTCCGGTAATGATCGCTGATTTTGTCGAAGTCGCGGAGATGGCCGCGCCGAATCGCGGAAGTTTCGGCACAACCGGCTGATTTGTGATATAATATTAGCCATATGGCTAGTGCCTTTATCGTCATCGACGGCACGGATGGCTCGGGCAAAGCTACGCAATCGCGGCTTCTTGTCGAGCGACTAAAAAAAGAAGGTTTTGAGGTCGCGACTTTTTCTTTTCCGCAATACGGCGCAAAAAGCGCCGGGCCGACTGAAGAATATTTGGCCGGAAAATATGGTTCAGCTGTTGAAGTCGGACCTTATCGCGGCTCATTTTTTTATGCCATCGACCGCTATGACGCTTCATTTAAAATCCGCGCGGCTTTGAGTGAAGGCAAGGTTGTGGTTTCCGATCGTTATGTTGGTTCAAACTTAGGTCATCAAGGCGGAAAAATTCACGAGGCCGAAGAAAGATTAAAATTTTTTAAATGGGACGATGATTTGGAACATAATCTTTTTAATATTCCCCGCCCTGACATAAACATTGTCCTCCATGTCCCGCCGGAAATTTCACAAAAACTTTCCGACAGCGCCTCAAAAAACGGAGTCAGCCACGACATTCATGAAACTAATTTCCAACACCTAAAAGACGCGGAAACCGCTTACTTGGAAATTGTAAATATTTTTGAAAATTTCAAACTGATCGAATGTGTTGAAAATGGCGAATATTTAAGCCCGGAAAAAATTCACGAAAAAGTTTGGCAAATTATTAATCCTATTCTTAAACTCTCTTAATTAATTTTTATGAAACTAATCTCCGTCGGTCAATTAATTGACCAAACCTGGGAGCATTACCACGTCAGTTGGCGCGAACTTATGAGCGTCACGGTCTGGCTGCTTTTGCCGGCCGTCATCGCCATTATTGCCACGGCCATGTATCCTAACGCCACCACCATGCTGGCAGCGCGCGATTTTTCTGTCACGGAAACTTCGGCTGTAGTCACTTGGTTTTTAAATAATGCCCTGCTGGCGCCAATTATCGGCTTATGGGTTTTCTTAATGACCGTAAAAATGATTTACGACCAAATGGCCAAACGGAAAATTAATTTCTCATCTTTGGCCAAAGATGGCTGGAAACTTTTTTTCCCGACCATTTTTGTTAATCTGCTCGTTTGTCTTGTTTTAATCGCTTCTTGGCTAATGATTGTTCCGGGGTTAATTTTTTACTTGCTTGGCCTTTTGTTTAATCTTTCATGGCTTAATGGAATCGGGGTAGCGGTTTTGTCAGCCGGAATAATTGCCGCTTTTATTTTGACGGTGGAGTGGCTGGTTTATTTTGCTTACGCGCCTTTGGTTTTAATTATTGAAGGCGTCCATGGCAAAAAAGCTTTAAAGCGCGCCAAAAAATTGGTTCAAGGAAAATTTTGGCCAGTACTGATACGCATGATCATACCAAAAATGGTTTTCGTTTTAATCTTAGTGGCCGCCGAGTGGGTAATCGGCTACCTTATCGGATTAACCGCGATCTCGATTACCGGTCTTGATAATGATCTGGCCGCCAAGCTAACGACTATCGCCGTCACCTTCTTTATCGCCTTGGGCGCGGTGGCTATTAATCCGCTTTTGATAATTTCCGATTATTTACTTTTTGATAATCTGCGTTCGATTGAAAAAGAATAAGCTTGTATGACCTCCATTTCCGAACTTCTTGGCCAAAGTTGGCAGCTTTACAAAAAACATTTTAGCCTCTTGGTTGGCTATGCCGCATGGTTGCTTTTGCCTTACGCCGGCTCAATTTTAGTTTCCTTGCCTCGGCCCAATGTTTTTTTCGAAACCTTGTCTTTTGCTTGTCTTTTAGTTCAAGGCATCTTGGCTTTTTGGCTGGGAATTTTAATTCCTTTATTGGTTCGGGAATTGGTAAAAAATAAAAAAAGCGTCCCAATCATCGACTTGCAAAATAAAGCTTGGCAAATAATCCCTTCAGTTGTTTTTGTGGCGATTTTGGAAGCCGCCGTGTTTCTTGGCGGGCTGATTTTGCTAATCGTTCCGGCTTTCATCTTTTGGGTTTGGTTTGCCTTAGCTCAATTTTCGGTAATCTTCGAAAATAAAAAAGGTCTGGCGGCTATGGCCTGGAGCCGAGAATTGGCGCGCGGTCGATTTTGGAAATTAACCGGTCGGCTAATTGCCGGCCCGCTAGTCTTTGGAATTTTGGCCGTGTTTACTTCCGGTTTGCTAATCATATTATTCACTGTTTTGTCCGGCGCTTCATTTGATTCTTTATTTAGTCTAACGCCACCTTTGTGGATCGATGTCATTTCCACTGTCATTGAAACATTTTCTTTGCCGTTATTCTTAATTTATTTTACTTTACTTTATCTAGATTTAACAAAAAATCCCTGAAATAAATCACCCCTCTCCCCGTCCCTCCCCCGCTGCGGCAGCGAGGGAGGGCGATGGTGATCGTCGGATTCTTCCTCCCTCACCGCCGCGGTGGGGGAGGATAAGAGGAGAGGGACAACCAAACATTATGAAACTACTCGAGCCAGTTATTGGTCTAGAAATCCACGTCCAACTGAAAACCAAAAGCAAAATGTTTTGCGCTTGTCCGAACAACGAAGCAACGGCGCCGAATGTTTTTATTTGTCCGATTTGCACTGGCCAGCCAGGAACTCTACCTGTCCCTAACGAACAAGCTGTCCGTTTTGCCATCCTGACCGGTCTAGCTTTAAATTGTCGCATTAATGCTTCAACCAAATTTGATCGCAAACATTATTTTTATCCTGACCTGCCCAAAGGTTACCAAATTTCCCAATTTGACGTACCGATTGCCGAGCAGGGGTTTTTAGAAGTTGTAACGCCAGGCGGAGTTCGAGAAAATGCCCGCATTGGCATTACTCGCGTTCATTTGGAAGAAGACGCGGCCAAATCACTGCACGGAACCGCTCCCTCCTCCCCCTTGTCCTCCGAAGCCCAAGCGAAGGAGGGCATGCCCCCTCCTCAGGCAGGAGGGGGAAAAACCTACATTGACTTCAACCGGGCTGGCACGCCGCTTGTTGAAATCGTCACCGAACCGGATTTGCGTTCAGCTCGCGAAGCCAAAACGCTTCTGCAAGAACTGCGCCTTATCGCCCGCGCCCTTGGTATTTCCAACGCCGACATGGAAAAAGGCGAGCTGCGTTGCGATGTTAATGTCTCGCTTCGTGAAATTGATAAAACCGGAGCCGTGATCGGACTCATGTTTCACCCGAAAACCGAAATCAAAAACATCAACTCGTTCAAAGCCGTCGAACGAGCCATTGAACACGAAATCCAGCGCCAAACAAAATTATGGCAAACCGCTTCCCCGCCTTCGGTTTCTTCCACTCGCGGTTGGAATGACGCAAAACAAATTACTGAAGATCAGCGCGCCAAAGAAGGTTCGGAAGATTATCGCTACTTCCCCGAACCGGATATTCCACCAATGGATCTTTCCGGTTTGATCGAAGAAATCAAAGCCGCTCTGCCTGAACTTCCGGCCGCCCGCCGTCGCCGTTTTATCGAAGAATACGAGCTTGGTCACGAAGAATCAAAACTGCTTTGCGAAGACACTGACATGGCTGATTTTGCCGAAGAAATGTTGTCCGAATTATTTTCATGGATATCTTCCTTACCAGAATGGGACAACGCCGACGATGAAACCTTACGCAAAGAAAAACACCGCTTGTCGCGCCTGGCCGCCGGCTGGCTCATTTCCAAACTGGGCGGACTGATGGCCGAGCAGGGTCTGACTATTCACGAACAAAAAATAAACCCGGAAAACTTTGCCGAATTTATTATCATGGTGGCCAAAGGCCGCTTATCCACGACCAACGGCTTGTCCCTCCTTAAAAAAATGATGGAAAGTGGAGCTGATCCGGAACACATTATCGAGGAACACAATTTGAATCTGGTTTCCGATGAAGACGAGCTGGGCTCGGCCATTGAAAAAATCATGGCGGCCAATCCTGATGAAGCAAAACGCTTCAAAGCCGGCGAGGAAAAGCTGCTAAAATTTTTCCTGGGACAACTGATACGCGAAACGGGCGGCAAGGCGGATCCGGCGGTGGCAAAACAATTATTGAATAAACATTTGCACGATTGATTCCGTAATCGAAACATCCATAATCCAATGGATGTTTTTATTCCTCTTAAACCACGTCCGTTGCCGCTTGGCGTATTGCCGGGTATTTTTTTTGATTTCATCGGCGATTTCGACAACGGTGTCATGGGCGAACAGCCGTTCGCCCTTACGGAAATGTTCACAAATTTCCCGATAACCGATTCCGGACATGGCGTATGAATCGCAGCCGTATTTTTCTTTTAATTGTTTTACCTCGTCGAGTAAGGGCGAACGGCCGTTCGCCCTTACGTTAATCATTTCATCGACGCGAGCGTTGATGCGTTCGTCCAAAATTTCTTTTGGCCAATCAATGCCGAGCCAGAGAGCGTCGTATTTTTGTTCGCCTCTTTTTTGAAATTCGGAAAAAGGCCGGCCGGTTTTTTTACAAACCTCGAGCGCTCGGACTAGACGGCGTTTATTTTTTCGATCGATAACCTCGGCGCCGACCGGATCGAGCCCGGCAAACTCGGCGAACAAATCCTCCTCGCTTCTCTTCTCGAGCTCGGCGCGAAGAAGCAAATCCGGCTCCACCTCGGGCATTTCTAAGTTATCCACAATCATATCGAGCCACAAACCAGTACCGCCGCAGAGAATCGGCAAATGTCCGCGCGACAAAATGTCGGTGATTACTTTGTCGGCGTATTCTTTGAATAAAGCGCCGTTCATTTGTTCATTGGGGTTGACGAGGTCGAGGCCGTGATGGGTTGGGTTTAGGGATTGGGGTTTGGGGTTTAGGGATTGATTTTTATTATTTTTAAGAAATGGGGCTTCCCGTGCCCACCGTAGCCCTAGCGAAGGTGGGTTCCCCAAACCCCAAACCCCAAACCCCACATCCTTGGCCGTGCCAACATCCATCCCCCGATAAACCGTCCGCGAATCAACGCACAAAATCTCGCCGTGGAATTTTTTGGCAAGTTCAACAGCCAACGAAGATTTTCCAGAAGCCGTTGGACCGACGATGACGAGGATTTTGGGTTTCATAAGTGTTCTTACTTTATGGGAAAAAACAAAAAAATTCAAGAAAAAAAGAGCTGCCTCCAAAAAGGCAGCAAAGTTAGGACAAGAGTCGCCGCTAGCCACTGCTGGCAGCGAGACCGCTCAAGTCGCGGAGGTAATCGGGACGTGTAAGATGCGCCTTGGCAGTTCGACGGCCGCCGGAGGAGGAGCAGACGCCGGGTCGGCTGGTCATAGTCGAGACGATGATGACGAACGCGGTGCGCAGAAAGGCCTGCCGTCGCAACGCTGCTATGTATCGTTCTCGATTGTCATTAAACGACTCGCTGAGTGACTTGGTGAAGATCTCATTGAAACAAACCTTCAAACCGTTCACAAAAAGCCGTGTTTGAAGATCAAAGCCGTCCTCAACACAACGCAGGTGTTCTTCCAGAAGACGCGCGTTGTAACAGTTTCTTCCACTATTCAACTCACGGAGCACCGGCAGAACGCCATCAAATGCTTTGGCAGTCCAACCGTCTTCCTCGGCCAGATCGCCAAGGGCGTACTTCAGAACAACCGCTTCATGCGGAAGAAAAAGCCGAGAAAGATCATCAGCAGTGTTGTTATTGATAAAAGAAAGAACAAAATTCAACATCAGGACCTCCTCAATTGGGTAATTCAGCTTTTGATATTACTTAATATTTACGATTTTGTCAATGGTTTGACTTCTTATTGACATTTTGCTTTTTGTGTTTGACTTTTTGGTCCAAATATGGTATTATATAAACACTTAAAAAGACATAAATAACCCCCTAAAAATCAAAAAATATGCCCGAGCTAGATTATACTCCTCCCGAAACAGGAAGCTTCGAAAACGCGCTAGACCCTGTTTCTTTAGCCAAAAGACAGCGTGAACAACAAGAATTAAATCGGATAAAAAGACAAGCCGACTTCGAGGCAAGACAAGGAGATCTCTTAAAAGTTAAAGCCCAGGCCGAAAAAGCTGTTGATCTTCTCGGCGTCCAACAGTCTTTAAACGCTCTCGATGAAAACCTAGAAGATATCGGCACAGAAATCAAAACAGCAGAAAAAACTCGTGACCTTGGAAAACTACAACTTTTATATAAAGAACGAACAGAACTAGAAAGAGAAAGAGGTGTTTGGTTAGATCGTCAAGGACAGTTCAAAGAAGCGCGCGTTGCCACACTAAGAGAAAAAGTGCACCGCGATTTGGCGACAGACGCGGCAGAAAGAGCAAAAATTGAAACCGAACGGACTATGGCTCAATTACACGACCAGTCCGTAGAAATGTTAAATAGAGAAACTGCCGACGAAGTATCTAGTGAAGAAGCTGCTGAAATCGGTGCGGAACTTGAAAAACAAGCTCGCCCTGACATTGATTCTGAAAGTTACGACACTCCTAAATATCATCCGGAATTAATAATTCCTAAAGCCCCGACAGAAGTTTTAGAACCTGCTAAAAAAATACCATTTCCAATTCGGTTAAAAGAAAACGCCGAGACTGAATTTGTTCCGGTCGAACAACCAGTAGTGGCTCCGCCTAAAAAATCTTGGATTCCGGCCCCGCTCCGCAAATGGGGTAAACGCCTTTTGGTAGGACTTGGTTTAGTCTCTGCCGGAGGAGCAGCGGCTTATGGTGTTACAAAGGCAGACGAAGGTTTGGAAAAAGCCGGTCAAGCCGCTTCAGCGGCTTATACGGAATACGAAAAAGGTATAGGTGGTTTAACTGAAAGCCGCTTTCCTAAAGTCGCGGCTGAAACTAAAGAGAAAGTCAAACCGATTGCAGGAATGTCAGTAAAAGAAACAGCCGAACGCTTAGTGGCCGGCCAACCGGTTGAGATCGGTGGCAAAACCGTTCAAGTTTCAGAAGCCGGTTCTATGCGCAGCAATCTGCCAAGACAGATTGAGAAAGCAAAAGAAATTTTGGATATCGAAGATTACACCGATGCCAGCTTTATGAACGACGGACAAACAGTTAAACATTTCTTCGAAAAAGGCCCTGGCCAGTTTGTCAATCAAAAAGTCGCCCTCGAAGCTTTTGGCCGCATGGTTAAATTCAATAGGGAACAAGCACGTAATGTCTTAGCTAAAGAAACCATGGATCAATCAGTGACAGCAAAAGCTATGAAAGAAATATTTGATCGCACCGGACTGTAAAAACAAATTAAAAAAATCGCTCGTCTGCAAAGATGAGCGATTTTTGGTTTTCCCCTCCTTGCGAAGGAGGGGATTAAGGGGCGGTTATAACACCAAACAACACCCAAACATCCGCCCTCTCGACTTTCATCTCAACTATCTTCCCCACCAACTCTGGCGTGCCCGGAAAACTGGCCAACTTCATTTCATTAGTATTGCCCCAACAAACGCCATTCTCGCAACGATCGACGAGAACACTGACAATTTGATTTTGAAATTTTTGGTTTTTTCGCATTGTGGTTTCCACCATCAAATCTTGAACTTTTCTCCAACGACGTTTTTTTTCTTCTTTTGACACGTCATCCTTAAAAACTTTGGCTGCCAGCGTGCCGGAACGCGGCGAGTAGCGGGCGTGGTAGCTGATGTCGAAATCACATTGACGAAAAAGATCCAGAGTCCGCTCAAACTGTTCTTCGGTCTCACCGCAAAAGCCGACAATCAAATCAGTGCCAAGGGCAATGCCAGGCCGTTTGGCTTTCACTTTCTCAATGATCTCCAAATACTGCTCGCGCGTGTGGCGGCGATTCATGCGGCGGAGGATTTCGTTGTCGCCTGATTGCGCCGGCAGATGCAGATAGTTTACTTGGATCGGCAAAGTCAACGCGTCAATAACCTCGTCAGTCATGTGATTGGGATATGGCGCGGTGTAGTGGAGGCGTTTGAGACCGGGAATCTGATTGATCTCCCAAAGGAGAGCGGCGAAGTGGTCGTGATAGGGATTATTTTTGGAAAAACTTTCCGGATCAGAAGCTGTGTAATTATTCACCGCCTGTCCGAGCAGAGTCACTTCAAGGCAGCCGTCTTCGGCGAGTTTTTTAATCTCGGATAAAACGTCTTTCACCGATCGACAAGCTTCCCTGCCCCTGGCGTAAGGCACGACGCAGTATGAACAAAATTTGTCGCAGCCAGTCTGAATGGTTACGAAAGCTTTGTGCTGGTCATGATAATTCGGGCTGGTCAAAAGATAATCATTGTCACAAGATTTTCCAAAAGAAACATCTGGCCATTTTTCAGCAATCATTTCCGGTAGCTTTACCATATCGCGCGCCGGAAAAAATAAATCAACAAAAGCCAAACGCTTTCTGATTTTTCCATCAATATCTCGCCCGGCCATACAACCAGTGACGCCGATAAGGAGACGTGGATTTTTCTTTTTCAATTTGTTCAACTCGCGCGCCAAACCGTAAACCCGATCCTCGGCGGTTTGGCGAACCGAGCAAGTGGTTATGATAATCAAATCAGCCTCCGTTCGATTATCAGTCGGCAAAAAACCCATCCCTTGCAGGATGGTGGCCATTCTTTCCGCGTCAGAGTGGTTCATTTGACAGCCAAAGATTATTAAATGGTAAAAAGGCATAGCTGACGAAAATTCCAAATTCCAAAATCCAATTTCCAAAATGGTTGTTATTTATTTTCTAATTTTTTAATTATCGAAGCAAAAATCTTTACAAATTCCGAACTTTCTTGAATAAGAAAACCCCTTCTTTTTTCTAGCTCGGCGTCACCTCGACAATCAATTAAAATTAACCAAAAACGACTTTCTTTTGCTTCTTTCTTACAAATCTTAAAACGAAAAATTTGATCTTTAAAACCAACCGCTTCATTGGCTTCAATATAATTAGCGCCAATGGAACCAGAAGATCTTATTAATTGTTTTCCGTCTTCATGATTTGCCGTGGAAAACTTTAAATCTTTAAAAAAACACCTAACCAGTTTCGCAAATCTAAGCGTTCTTTCTTCTAAATCGTAAACGGATTCTTGTTCTGCCATATCGATAAACCAAAAAATTTTATTTTTATAATACAATAACAACAATTTTGGTATTTGGTGCTTGGAAATTGGAATTTTTCACTACTCGTACCGCAACGCCTCAATCGGATCAAGGCGAGCGGCTCGGCGGGCTGGATAAATGCCAAAGACAATGCCAACCACGGTTGAGACAACCACGGCCAATATTATCGCTTGCGGCGAAATTACGAAAGCCCAACCGTCGACTTGAGTATTAGCGATAAGATAAGCTAAATACGACAACCCGATTCCCGAGACAACGCCAATAATTCCGCCAAACAAAGTTAAAATAACCGATTCAAATAAAAACTGGCGCAAAATTTCGCTGTAAGTGGCGCCAATGGCTTTGCGTAAACCGATTTCTTTGGTGCGTTCGGTAACCGAAACCAGCATAATGTTCATAATGCCGATGCCGCCGACCAAGAGCGAAATGGCGGCAATCGAGGAAAGCAACAAAGCCAAAACCGCGCTGACCGTGCCGATAATGGCCACGGCGTCTTCTTGGGTGGAGACGAAAAAATCGTCCTTGCTTAAATCACCTTCAGGGTTGTCAATATCATGCTCGTCGCGCAAAAGCAAGCGCACATCCTCCTTGGCCCAGTCAAGCGGCAGGTTGGTGCGAGCCGCAATAAAATTGATATAGTCAACGCCCAAAACTTTTTCCTGCAAAGTGGTTACCGGCACATAAGCCATGGCGTCGAGGTTTTGAAAAAATCTGGTTCCTTGCACTTCGAGGACGCCAATGACTTCAAATTTAATCGCCCCGATTTTCATTTTTTGCCCCAACGGATCTTGGTCGCCAAAAAGATCTTCTTTTAATTGACTGCCCAAAACCACTACCTGCGAAAGCGAATCAACATCGCCATCGGTTATAAAACGACCGTTATCAACTTCGGCAGGAAACAAAAGTTTATTTTCCGGCGTTGTCCCGGTTACTTGCGAACGTTCTTCCGTTCCCTGCCACTCAATGACATGTTCGGAAAAAAGAATCGGCGCCACTTCGGTAAAACCGGGCATTTTTTTTATAGCCTCGGCGTCATCCAAGGTCAAAGTTTTTTGACCCAACATTTGCGAGGTCGCGTGCTCTTCCATTTCCCCGCTGCCCGGCTCGATATAAATAATATCCGCACCGAATTCAGCCACTTGCGACAAAATCAAACCTTCGGCGCCTTTGCCGATGGACAACATTAAAATCACCGCGCCGATGCCGATAATGATTCCCAACATGGTTAAAGCCGAACGCGAGCGCTTGCGGCGCAAACTCATGAAAGCGGTTTTAATTAAATCTCTTTGGAGCATAAATTATTTATGAAAGTCGCCGCGACGAATACGATGATCGTTATTGTCGGAAATAATCTGTCCATCCCTAATGCAAATAATGCGATCGGCAAACTCGGCCGCTTCTTGCTCGTGAGTAACCATAATCACAGTGTGGCCTTTTTTATTTAATTCCCGCAAAAAATTCAAAATCATGGCGCCAGTTTTAGTATCCAAATTGCCGGTCGGCTCATCGGCAAAAATAACCGTCGGATTATTGACAATCGCTCGAGCAATCGCCACGCGTTGACGCTCGCCGCCGGAAAGCTGGTTGGCTAAATAATCAACTCGCGGGGTCAAGCCAACCGCCTCAATCGCGGCTCGAGTTCGTTTATATCTTTCAGCCACCGGTACTTCGGCGTAAACCAACGGCAAAACAACATTTTCCAAAACCGTGCAATCGGCCAGCAAATTAAAAAATTGAAAAATAAAACCAACTTGATCGCGCCGCAAATAAGCCGACTCGTCATTGGATAATTTGGCGGCATCACGACCATTAAAAAAATATTCACCTTCGGTCAGGCGATCCAAAAAACCCAAAATATGCATGAGGGTTGATTTACCTGAACCGGACGGCCCCATTAAAGCGACGAACTCGCCTTTTTCTATTTTCAAATCAATTCCAACCAAAGCTTGAGTAATTACATCACCGTTTTCAAACCTCTTACTGACTTTGCGCAGTTCGAGCAAAGACATATCTTGTTAAAAATTACAAATTCCAAAATCTAAATTCCAAAATTATTGTTGCTAATTTTAAAACCTAATTGCGAATAGTAACAATAACCGTTTCTCCGCCCGTCAAACCAGAAAGAACCTGCCAAACACCGCCATCGCCCCGCAAACCGACTTCAATTATTCGTTCCTCAAAATCTTCGCCGTTGGGCAAACGAACGTATTTGACGCCATCGGATTTTTCCAAAACCGCGCGTTGAGTTATTAACACGACATCGGTAACTCTTTCGGTTTCAATAGTAAGATCGGCGGTTAAACCGGGTTTCCAGTCGATATTTTGATCAGTCTTATCAAGATAAACAGTAGCTTCATAATAAATCACCCCGCCAATGTTTTTCTCGGCCGGATCTATTTTAACCACTCGCCCGGCAAATTTTTGATCATCGCCAAAAGCGTCAAAAGTTACTTCGACCGAATCATCAACGGCCACTTTAGAAATGTCAGATTCAGAAATATCGGCCGTAATTTGAAACTGCGAAGTGGTGGTTTGAACCGTGATTATTGAAGTATTGGCCACTGCCTGTTCGCCCTGTTCAAAACCAATCAAACTAACTTTACCGTCAATCGGCGCAAAAATTCGCGCGTCAGCTAAACCGGCGCTTATTTGAGAATAATTAGCTTCGGCTTGAGTTACCGCGGCCTCAAGAGCCGCCAAATCAACCGTGCGCGGCGCGGCTTTAATTTGATTAAGATCAGCCTCGGCTTCAGCGACCGCGGCTTGTTTTATGGCCACGGAATAAATTTCACTGGCCTGAGCGCTAGTCAAAGCCGCTTCGTATTTATCAACTAAATTTTCCGCGGCCGTAAGTTCCGTGGCATTGGTTACCTCCAGTTGATCAACGGCTTGCCTGACCGTAAGTAAGGCGTCTTCGACGGTTTGAACATCGGCGCGAGTGGTGTCAATCGCGGCTTCAAGAGTCGCTAAATCAGATGAAGAAAAATCAGCCGTGTCGATATTTGTGCTATCAAGCGCGCGGCGAGTATAAAGCAAAGTGGCCGCCACATTATTTAACGCGGTTTTGACCAAAGTTTCGGCTGATTCAATTTCACCGTCAGTCGAATTGGAAGTTAAATCATAAACCGCGTCCTCGGCCGCGTCGCGACTTTTTTTGGCAATCGCGTAATAATTTTCCGCCAAAATCAAAGACTGCGAATCATTAGCCGCCAAAACATCTTCAAAATCATCGTTGGCCATGGAATTGTCGATGCCCAAAACTTCATCAGCTTCGGATAAGGCCGAACGAACCGTAATCACGGCCTCGCGAAGTTCTTGAAACAAATCATCAAAAGCCTCGAGCAAATCTTCTGCGTTGTCTAATTTAACATTGACTAAATCTTCTTCAGCGTTAGTTAAAGCTACTTCAGCTTCGGAAACCGCCGCGGCTGTTGTTGCCTTGGTGCTGGCCAAAACAGCTTCAGCCGAAGCCAATTGCGCTTCGGCCACAGCCACGGCTTCGTTGGTTGAACCGGCCTGTTTAAGCGACAAATTGGCTTGAGCAATTTCCACCGCCTGCCAAGCGCTGGCCCGATTAGCCTCAAGTTTACTCATGTCTAAAGTTGCCAAAAGATCGCCAACCTTAACCTCGTCGCCAACCTCAATCAAAACTGTTCCCACTGTTCCACTGGCTCCAAAAGCCAAATCAACCTTGTCGAGTGACTCCAAAACCCCGTTGGCATCAACAGTTTGAATCAGGTTTCCTTTTTCAACCTTTGTTGTAACTGTCTCAGACCCGCCAGTGTCTTTAAAGAAAAAAAAAGCGCTCAAAACCGCTACCAAGATAATTAAAATTCCCCCAATAATCAAGGTTTTTTTGATTTTCATATCGAAAAAACTATAACATTTATTGGGGAAAATTGGAAGACTCGGAGGCCTTTCTTGGATCTTTGAATATCGGGGTGGTTCTGATATGATTGGTGAGTATGAAATTTGAATTAGATATCGGAATTAATATTGTTTAACACAATATATATGAAAACCCTTAAAAACCAAGAAAACCAAATTACTTTGTTTAAAGGTAAAACAATCCGACGAATTATTTATCAAAAAGAATGGTGGTTTTCGATTGTTGATATTATCGAAGTTTTAACCGACAGTCCCACTCCAAGACAATATTGGGGAAAGTTAAAACAACGTGAATTTATCGACCTTCAGTTGTCCCCAATTTGGGTACAACTGAAGTTAGAAAGTTCCGATGGTAAAAAGTACGAAACCGACTGTGCAAATACCGAAGGTATTTTCCGCCTCATCCAATCTATTCCTTCGCCTAAAGCCGAACCATTTAAACGTTGGCTCGCCAAAGTCGGTTATGAACGCATGCAAGAAATCGAAAACCCCGAATTGGCAACAAAACGCACTAAGTTACTTTATAAACTCAAGGGCTATCCTGAAGATTGGATTGAAAAAAGAATGCGTGGCCTTGCCGTTCGTGAGGAACTTACCGATGAATGGCAAAAAAGAGGCGCCGGAACCGATCGAGATTACGAAATTTTAACCGCGGAAATTTCCCAAGCGACTTTCGGTCTTAAGCCCTATGAATACAAAAAAATAAAAGGCCTGAAACACGAAAATCTGCGAGATCACATGGACGACTTCGAGTTGATCTTGACCATGCTCGGCGAAAGAACAACAACCGAGATCCATCGCACCAAAGATTCCAAAGGCCTGCCCCGACTCAAAGACGATGCTCGCCTTGGCGGCGAAGTGGCCGGCACGGCCAGAAAACAAATCGAACGACGAATCGGCCGATCGGTCGTTTCAAAAAGTAATTTCCTTAAAAATAACGAAGTCAAAAAAATTAAGCATCCTTAATAGACAAAAAACACCTTTTGAGCTGGAAGCAAAAGCGATGTCGGGGTGAGTGGCAAGCGCCTAACACAAAATATGAAAATCATCGAAAAAAAATTATGGCCAGATTATTTTGAAAGCGACCGAACCGCGCCGCTTGATTCTAAGTTGGCTGATTTTGACCTCCAACCGGGCGATCAAATCAAATTCCGCGAATGGAATCCGGCGACAAAAGAATATACCGGACGAGAATATATTCGAACAGTTAAAACCATTCTTAAACAAGAAAGCCCAACCAAATATTGGACGCCCGAACAATTACAGGAACACGGTATTTATCTTATTCAGTGGGAATAATATCTCTGTATGGCTCAAATTTATCAAACCGAAAACTTCATCGTAGAATCACGCGAAAAACCTTTTGTCACTCGCACTGACGGTGGTCATATTCGTATTCGCGTCAAAGATGCTTCTACCACCGATCGAACAAAACTTTCTCCTGCTGCTGCTATTGAGTTAATGAGATTGACGATGATTGTCGGCGAAGCCATGGAAAAAGGCTTAAACAATCGAGGAATTAAAATTGTCAAAATTAATTACCAAGACATGGGTAATTGGGCATTCAAAACTGGCGGCAAACCCTCTTTGCACGTACATTTGTTTGGTCGAGTCAAAGACGCAAAATATCAGGTTTTTCCCGAGTCAGTTTATTTACCAGACCGCGCCTCTGGTTTCTACGATAAATTTGAACCCTTAAATGATGAGGATATTTTAGAAATACAAAAACAAATTGAAATCATAGAAAAGCGAGATAAATATCAACCTGAAAAGTGGAAGCTTTAAAAAACGACAAAAAAAACACGCCTGACAGCAGGCGTGTTTTTATTTTTTCAAATACTTTATTCCGGTCTCTTCCTTGCCTTTTCTCCTTTTCTATGTCATGATGCTTCTGTAATTAATACAAAGCATATGGCTAACGGACATACTATTCTTTCACAA
>Ga0265296_1000955_pt1 | contig 36806 bp, 31 predicted proteins | sample MunlanPumphouse1_FD_189073 | JGI IMG/M metagenome (GOLD analysis project Ga0265296, IMG submission 189073) | Groundwater microbial communities from a municipal landfill in Southern Ontario, Canada - Pumphouse #1 | ecosystem: Environmental > Aquatic > Deep subsurface > Groundwater | place...
ACTCTTGCGAACTCGGCGGTGCCGGAGAAGGCGGAACGGGGGGCGGGGCGCTCGGGGCGATGTTCGTGGACGGCGGTGCACTTGGTTTCCGCACTCCGTACATCGCACACGAGTGCTCGAGGATGCGCTGCGATGACTGTTCGTGCTTCGGCGGACGAACGGCAATGGTCTCTGCGGAGAATGGGTCGCTGATTTTCCCGTGGATGGGCATCTTCACGTAGATCTCCTGCGTGCTGAGGTTGATGAGATTCTTCGCAGTGAACACCGGAGCGAACTCGTGCTCGAGCACCGCGGCGTCCTCCGCACCGAGGCGGAACGTCACGAGCGTCCCGGCGTTCCCGAGGATCGTCGTGCGGAGCCGATCCGGGAGCTGCGCGAGGTACTGGTTCGCGACGGTCATGCAGATACCGAACTTCCGCGACTCCGCGAAGAGGTTCGCGAATGTCTCCGTTGCGACGTTCTGGAACTCATCCACGTAGAGGTAGAACGGCGTGCGTTCGCCCTCCGCGACGCGCGCGCGTTCCATGGCGACCTGCGCAATCTTCGTGACGATGATCGCGCCGAAGAGCCCCGCGTTGTCCTCGCCGAGCATCCCCTTCGCGAGCGAAACGAGGAGGATCTTGCCGTCATCGAGCACCCGCGCGAAATCCACGCGGTTCTCCTCCTGGCCGAAGATCGCGCGGATGCGCGGGTTCGAGAGGAACTGCGAGAGGATGTTCACGAGCGGGACGATCGCCTCGGATTCGAACCGCTCGCTCCACCCCGCGAACTCGATGGCCCAGAACCGCTGGACAACCTCATCGGTCATCGCGTCCGTCACCCCCTGCCGGTACCGGCGGTCCGTGAGGAGCTGGAGCATTCCGTCGAACGTCCCGTGCGGGTAGTCAATCATCGCGTAGCACGCGAACCGGAAGACGTGCTCCACGCGCGCCGTCCACGTCGCGCCGAACCGCTTGCGGAAAATTTCGATGAGCCCGTCGGTGACGAGGTGGCGGTACTCCGATTGGACGCCTCGGAACGGATTGAACGCAACCGGACAACGATCATCCGCGGGGTCAATGACGATGACGTCCTCGACGCGTTCCGGTGGAACGAAGTCGAGGATCGCGCGGTGGAGGTCGCCGTGCGGATCAATGACGCCGACGCCGTACCCGTAGTAGATGTCCGCGCGAATGAGGTGCTCGAGGAGCTTCGTCTTCCCCATTCCGCTCTTCCCGACCACGTAGACGTGGCGAGGTCGGTCGCTGCGGAGAATGCCGAACACCACTCCCTTCCGGTGCCACGTGTCCTCAAAGTTCGTGGAGGCGAAGAACGATGCGTCGAGCGGATCAACGGCATTGATGCGCGGCAGCTCCGCCGGAGGCGGAGCTCGTTTCGCAACGTCAAGTTCAGGACTCTCGTCAGGCATACCTTCCTATCGCCTCATCCTACCGCTGCTCGGTAGCATGTCAAGCAGAGGATCGCATCAATCCTCGCGTCAAAACTCGGAGTGTGTGACATAACCCGAATGCTACGCGTCCCACGGGAGAGTACCCGTACCGCTGTCGTCGCGAGGCCGCTTTGGTTTCGGTGGCTGGTCTTGCGGTGGTTTCGGTTGCTTGCGCTCGGGCTGCTGCGCTGCGCCCTTTGTCTTCTCGTAGAGGTCGCCGAGCGACACCTCATCCCCGCTCGTTCGCGGCACCGGCTCACCGGAATCAATCGGCGGTGGCGCGGGTGCCTGCGGACGAGCGGGACGTGGCGATGGTGATACTCCACCACGCTGCGGTCCGCTCCGTGGCGGTCGCGAGGCGCCTTTCTCCGGCCGCGGCTTTGGTTTCTCGTACTCCGCAACCTTCGCCTTCTCCTTTTCTGCGCGCAGGCAGTTGTCGCAGAGGATGCGTTGCCCGGGTCGCGGATTGAAGAACACCGTCGCGCCGCCGCCGCACTTTGCGCACTCGACGATCCGCGGCTCCGGCGGCGGACGGTCCGGCCGCTGCGATGACCGAATGACCTTCTGTACATCCGCCGACTGCGCTCCCTCGTCAACTCCTGCTGCCATGGCACCGCGCGCGGCCTGCCGGAGCCAACCGCCACCTCCGGCGGCCTTCGGCGCAGGAGTGCTCGGTGCCCCGGGTGCGGGGCGGGATGGCGCTGCCGGAGCCGCGGGTGCGCGCGGTGATGGCGCTGCCGGAGCCGCGGGTCGGCGACTCTCGGCCGTGAGATCCTTCGCCTTCGCACGCGCCTGCTGCCACTCCCCGTCGGGGATATCGCCCGCTGCCCCCCCGCCGCCATCCTCGTCTTCTCCCCCTTCGCCCTCCGCAACCATGCCGGTCCACCGCGCGATCTTATCTTCAATCTCCTGCCGCGGACACGCGTACCGCTCCCGCGAAATACGAATGACCTTCTCCGCATTCCCCACGCGCTCGTACTGGAGATCAATCGGCGGGAGTGTCCCCGCGGAGAACGGATCGGACGACACGCCGTTGATCATGAGCTTCAGGTACACGCTCCACTTCGGGAGGTTCACGAGGTCCTCCTGTGTGAAGATCGGCATGAACTCCGGCTCGAGGAACTCCGCGTCCTGCGCGCCGACGCGGAAGGAGACGAGCGTCCCGACGTTCCCGTACACCGCATCGCGGACTTTCGTCGAAGTGTCGGTCATGAGCTGCCCGATGTACTGGTGCGCGATCGTGAGGTTCAGCTTGTACTTACGTGCCTCGGAGAGAATGTTCGCAAACGAGTCCGTCGCGAAGTTCTGAAACTCGTCAACGTAGAGGTAGAAATCCTTACGATCCTGCTCCGCGATGCTCACGCGTTCCATTGCGGCGAGGTAAATCTTCGTCACCATCATCGCGCCGAGGAGCGCAGAGTTGTCTTCTCCAACCCCGCCCTTCGCGAGGTTCATGATGAGAATCTTCTCGCCGTCCATGATCTCATGGATGCGAATCGTGGATTTCGTCTGCCCGACGATGTTTCGAACGAGCGGCGACGACAGGAATTGTCCGACTTTGTTCTGAATCGGCGCAATCGCCTCCGTCTGGAACTTGTCCGGGTACCGCGCGTACTCATCCACCCAGAATGACTTCACGACGGGATCGCGCACCTTCGCAAGGACTTTTCGTCGGTACTCCTTATCCACGAGAATGCGCATGATCCCGAGGAGCGTTGACCCAGGGTAGTCCATGAGCGCGAGGATCGCGTTCCGGAGCACGTACTCGAGCCGCGGGCCCCAGGAATCCGCCCAAATTTTCTTGAAGATGCCGAGGAGTCCGGACGCGACGAGGTGCTGGTGGCTCGGGTCCACGTTCTCGAGCACGTTGAACGCGACCGGCCACTCGAGGTCAGCCGGGTTGAAGTAGATGACGTCGTTCGCGCGGTGGTTCGGGATGAAGTCAATGATCTTCTGCGCGGTGTCGCCGTGCGGATCGAGGTACGCGACGCCGTGCCCCGCACGGATGTCGTGGAGGATGAGCTGCTCGAGCATGGAGGTCTTCCCCATGCCCGTCTTCCCGATGAGGTACATGTGCCGTCGGCGGTCGTCCGTCTTGATGCCGAACCGCTGCACCTTGCCGCGGTAGTTCGTCTGCGCGAACGGCGCGACTTCGTTTTCGTGGTCGTGCTCAAGCATAGCAACGCAATCGCGCGCCTACGGCGTGCGGCCGGAGTTGAAGCGGACGAGTTTCTCCCAATCAATGGCACCGCCGACGCAGAACTGCTCGATGAATCGCTGCGTAAACGTGTTGATGATCTTTGCGTACGCTTTCATGAAGTCGTCGTTTCGTTCCTTGGCGCGATGTCCGAGCGGTTCGATGATATCCACGTACAACCGCTCATCGCCGGAAATAAGCGCCCAGAACGATTGCCCGCAGTACTTGAAGTAGTCGTCTTTATCCGGTTGGCGATCTCTCCCGTAGCAGCATCCATTGACCGCAATGATGGACTTTCCGGATTGTTCTCTCCCAATGATGCGGCGCGCTTTCTTGAAGTCATCGCGCATCTTCGCGATCTGTCTGCTGTTCCCCCAGTTTGGCCCGGACTTAATGCTCACGATGTAGCGCTCCCGCGCGGTTTCAAATTCAAGATCAATCCCCTCTGCCGATGACTTCCGCCCGCCGAAGACCTCCCCGCACACGAACACTGCCAGCGCTTCGAGGAAATGACCGAACATCGTTTCTTCCTGCGAGGAGAGGTGCGCATCGAGCAGCGATTGCACGAGTTCCTGTGCGGTGAGTACGTTTTTTGCTCTCGGGAGGTACGGATTCTTCCGCAGGAGCACGCGATCGAGCTGCAGCGCGGAGAGGCCCTGCAGTCGCGCAATATGAAAATCTCCGATGTGCGCTTCCACGAAGGTGGAGATGCTACGACGGTTGAGGGTCTTCGCCATAGACGAACGCGCCTTGCGTCAACTCCGGGATAGCGTGGAGCGACCGGGAGCGCCGCTGATGAACGACCGAAGGATCGCTGCGCCGTTCCAAGGATTGCACGCGCTGTTCCGCCACGCGGAAGTAACGCTCCATGATCTCAATGCCGATGGACCGCCGCCCCATGCGCTGCGCCACCACGCACGTCGTACCGGATCCAAGGAATGGATCGAGCACCGTATCTCCGGTTCTCGTGAAGAGCTTAATGAACCACTCCGGCAGCGCCTCCGGGAATGCGGCGCTGTGCTGCCGGTTCCCGCACTCCGTCGCCAGGTGGAGCACGTTCGTCGGGTACGCGCGATCCCGACCAAGCCAGTTGGCAATCCGCTTCCCGAAACCGCTACCGACGCGCGAATCGTCCCTCGTCTGATCAACGGTGCTCAGGCGCTGCAATCGCGTCTTCGCCCATTCGCCGACCGGGACCATGACCGCCTCCTGGTACATGTGGAATCGTCGTTCCACATTGAACTGGAGCAGTCGTTCCCACGCATCGCGGAACCGATTCGGCCACTTTCCGGGGTATGAATTTTTCTTGTGCCATACGAATTCCTCTGTCCACAACCACCCCTGCTCGCGCAGCGCCATGATGAGCTGGAGCACGTACGGGTGCCGTTCCCCATCCACCGTCCGCTCCTTGATGTTCAGGATGAACGTTCCCGTTGGCTTCAGGACGCGCAGCAGTTCGCTCGCGATCGGCAGGAACCACGCGACGTACGCATCCGGACGAATGCCGCCGTACGTCGCGGTGCGGCGATCCGCGTACGGCGGCGACGTAAAGATGAGGTCCACGGAGTGGTCCGGGAGCTCCTTGAGTCGTTTTCGACTATCCCCGAGGAGCAACGTCGTCATGTTTGTGGCATCAGCGCGCATATCGCAACGCGTCTACGCGATCGGCAGTCCCTCCGGTGGCGTCACCGTCGGAAGCCCCGCGGGCGATGCTGGCTTCGCGGGTGCGGGCGCGATCGCGGACACCGGCAGCGACGACGGCGGGACGCCGCGCTTCCCCTCGGTCCGCATGATCATCGGCGCGTGGACCGCCTCGGTCGGGAAGTGCCAGAGCGACGCGAGCTCCTCAATGTTCAACACGTACGCCCTCGCGCCGACGTACATGTGCCTCAACCGGTACGCGCGCGCGAGCTTCCGCTTCCGCCAACTGTTCCGCCGGTTCTTGAACAACCAGAGCGACGACGGGCCGACGTGCTTGTACTCCGGCTTCAGTGCGTTCGCGTCGTTCGTGCCGAACTGCTTCATCGCCCCAACGACCGCGTGCGCACCGCGCGGCTTCTTGAACACTTCCTTCTTCGCGACGTAGATGAGGCGGATCTTCGTCTGGAATCCGATCTTCGCCATTTTCAGCTCGATGCGCTCCGCGACCGCGCGCTCCCCGGGTGAGAGGAAGAGCATCTTCGAAAGCGGCTCGTCCTTCTTCGGCGGCGCGGCTTCCGACGGACCGAACACCTGTGCGAGGATCGGACCGGTGATCTTCCCCGTGACGTCGAGCGCGGTGTCCACGAACGTTTTCGGCACCGGCACCTTCGCGCCGATGAGTCGCTTCACGACCTTCCCCGCGTCCTTCACCCAGTCCTGACTGATCGGCTTGATGAGGATCTGTAGCCAGATCTGCTCGCCCGGTCCGATGCGCGCGAGGTTCTCGAGCATCGCCGCGAGCGGATCCTTGAACGCCTCATCCTTCTGCCCCTTGTGCTCGAACTCCAACCACGTCCGAATCGGGTACGCCTGATCTTTCGTGGGGATGAACTCCGTCCCGAAGATCTCCCACTCCGCATCGGGGTACTTCTTCGGGATCGCGGTCGTGTAGTCCGCGACTTCCGTGATCTGCGCGTCCGGGTACTGCGCGTACACCGCGGTCTCGACGAGGTCGCGGTACTTATCCCACGTCCAGATGAGGAACTGGATGTACCCGTCAATGGAGACGATCTCGAGGGAGAACCACTCCTGGATGTTCCCGTGCCAGTACTTCTCGCGGCGCGTGTGCGACCCGTGTGCTCCCGCGAGGTGCGCGAAGATGTTCTCGACCGCCTTCGGCGTTTGGCTCGCCTGCGTCGAAGAGACCTTCGGGACGTCAATCGCGAGGAGGACCGGCCGGAGCTTCGCCGCGAGGAACTGCCCCTGGATGTGATCCATCCACAGGACCTTCGCCATCCAGTAGAAGATGACGAGGAGCGGGATCCACCCGCCCTTCGCAATGAGGAACCAGCCCGCCGCGATGGGATTGTCGGCGAGCGCGAGGAGCGGTTCGAGGTCAATGGTGAATTCCGGCATAATACACGTTCACAAGGGGCTCCACCCCCTGTGCGACCCCCATCCTCACCGGCGCAATGGTCGGGCGAAGCCCTTCTTCCATTGCTTGGTTCGGACAGTATACCACGCGAACGCATGACGAAGAACAGCCGCCTGAACGGACGGCTGTTCTGTGGAATTCCAAAAATCGGATACCCTACGCCGTGCGGTGCTTCCGTTCGTACCACGTCACGAGGAGCGGCGCGGCGATGAAGATCGAGGAGTACGTGCCGATCGCGATGCCGATCATGATCGCGAGCGCGAAGAACCGCACGCTCGCGCCGCCGAAGAGCACGATGGCGAGGAGCGCCGCGAGCGTCGCGAGCCCCGTGTTCAGGGAGCGCGTGAACGACTGGCGCACGCTCCGCTCGACGACGTCCGCGAACGCCTCCGCGCGCCGGTTCCCGCTCACGTTCTCGCGGATGCGGTCGAGGATGATGATCGTATCGTTGATGGAGTACCCGAGGATCGTGAGGAGCGCCGCGATGAACGGCGCGTCAATCTCGACGCCGAGCGTTGCGCCGAGCACCGCGAAGACCCCAATCGGGATGATGACCGTGTGCGCCATCGAGGCGAGCGTGACGGCGCCGTACGCGAGCGAGGAGATCTCCTTCCCCGCGCGCCGGAACATCCATCCGACGTACGCAACAATGAGCACGAGCGCGAGGATGACGCCGGTGACCGTCTTCCGCGCGAGCTCTCGGCCGATCGTCGGGCCGATGGACTCGAAGCGCTGCCCGACCGCTTGCCCGGCGAACGCGCGCACCACCGCGGCACGGACCTCCGACGTCATGAGCGCGGTGCGGATGATCGCGTTGCGCTCCCCGGCCGGCTGGACGAGCACGCGCGTCGCGCCCGCCGACTCGACACGCTCTCGAATGACGCTCGGCGCGGGCCGCGCATCCGCAAATGCGAGTTCGATGAGCGTTCCGCCGGTGAAATCAATGCCGAGGTTGAGCCGCCAGATGCCGACGGCGATGATGCTCGCGCCAATGCACACGCCGGAGATGGCGTACCAGAGGCGACGGTGGGCAACGACGCGCAACATACAAGGAGAGTGCTCACGACTTCGGCGCGTACCACGCCAACCGTTGCGCCCAGCCGCCGACGAGGACGAGGAATGCGCGGGTAAACGTGAGCGCCGTGAAGAGGTTGACGATGGTGCCGATCGCGAGGGTGACGGCGAATCCCTTCACGACGCTCGATGAGAACGACGCGAGGACGAGGCATGTGATGAGCGTCGTCGCCTGTGAATCGCGGATCGCGAGCCACGCGCGCCCGAAGGAGACCTGGAGCGCGTCGAGGACCGAGCGTCCGCTCCGGAGCTCCTCGCGGAAGCGCTCGAAGACGAGGACGTTCGCGTCCACCGCCATCCCGATGGACATGATGAACCCCGCGATGCCCGCGAGCGTCAGCGTTGCTCCCGTCATCTTCATGACCGCGAGGACGAACAGGATGTACGCCGCGAGCGCGAGCGTCGCGACGACGCCCGGGAGACGATAGTAGAGGATCATGAACGCCGCGATGAGGAGGAAGACGATCTGCGCGACGCGGAACGACGTCGCGACGGACTCCTCTCCGAGCGTCGCCCCGACCGTCGTCTCCGCGAGGAGCGACACGGGAACCGGCAGCGCGCCCGCCTGCAGCCGCCGCGCGAGCTGCTTCGCGGTCTCGATGGTGAGGTTCCCCGTGATCCGCGCGCTCCCGTCCGTGATCACCGACTGGACGACCGGCGCGTACGGCGGGTCGTGCTCCGTGACGACGCCGTCCCCGTCGGTATCAATCGGCGGCCTCCCGTCGAGGAAAATACCGATCGGCTTCTGGAGGGCTCGCTTCGTCACCTCCTCGAACAGTTTCGCTCCCTCGTCGTTGAACTCGAGTCCCACTTCCGCTTCGTTCGTCGTCGGATCGAACTGGAGCGACGCGCGCGTGAGCTGCTTCCCACCGAGGCCCGTGTACGTCCATGCATCCTGCGGGCCGAGGAAGTCGGTTGCTGTTTTCCTCCGGATCAGGATGTGCGACGCGCGAACTTCCTTGGAGATTTCAGATTGCGGAATGGGCGTCGTCACCTGAACGTCCACCGGTTTGCCGTTCTCGGTGACCGCGGAAACGGTGGGGGTGGTGGCGGCGGGCGCATCGCGCTCCCCGGTCTTCCTGATGACGTGCCAGCCGAACTGCGTCTCGACCGGCTTCCGCGTGGTCTCCCCGACCTTCAGTCGGAACACCGCGTCCTCAAACTCCTTGACCATGGCCCCGCGCGCGAACCACCCGAGGTCGCCGCCCTGCTCCTTCGAACCGGGATCCTCTGAGCGCTCCCTCGCGAACGCCGCAAATGCGCTGTCGTCGCTCTCGCGCGCCCGCGGAATGATCTCGCGCTGCAGCTCCAGCTCCCGCTCGATATTGTAGTTCCTCAACTTCAGCTCCTGCTCCGGCGTGAGCGTCGGCGTGGCTTCGTTCCGCTCCTTGAACTCGAGGACCGGCGTCGCGCCGATCGCGGCGATCGCCTCCTGCGTGTCGTACACGCCGGCGAGCTCGACGATGAGCCGCCACTTCCCCTCGACGCGCGTCTGCTGCACGACCGGTTCCGCGATGCCGAGCGCGTTCACGCGCCGCTCGATGACATCGCGAACGCCTTCCATCGCGGTCCGCTGCTCGCGATCCGGGACCTTCGATGTGTCCGCTTCGTACACGAGGTGGCTCCCTCCCTTGAGGTCGAGGCCGAGCCGAAACGGCCGCTCGGACATACGCGCGAACACGAACGGACCGCGCGCGATGTCGCGGTTCCAGCGGCTCGGCGCAACGTACGCCGCCGCCACGATCGTGAGCGCGGTGAGGAGCACGACGCGTACCCACGTACTCCGCCGTCCAGCGAACACTGCCATAGGTCGAAAACTGTACCACGGGCCTCGTGCGCGATGGAAGAGGCCCTTAGGCGCTGTTGAAAAATAACCTGGTCAATTCGCATCCCATCATTCGGCCATCTTCCGCCGCTCCTCGGTCGCGAAATCCTCACCGTAGCTCGGCTACGGCTCCGGTTTCGCTCGGTCGGAGCGACGAAATCTGACCGAATGCTGGGCGCGACTTGCGCAACTTATTTTTGAACAGCGCCCTACAAGAGGTAGTTGAGCGGGTTCACCGGGATCCCGTTCACGCGAATTTCGAAGTGGAGGTGCGCGCCGCTCGTGAGGCGGCCTGCGCCGCGGGTACCGGGCTTCCCGCCGACCCCGCCGATGACCTGCCCGCGTGTCACGTACGTCCCCTCCTGCACATCAATCCGCGACACGTGCCCGTAGACCGTCGAGAATCCGCCCGGATGGACGAGCATGATGTAGCTGTACCCATACCCCGCGTCCTTCGCGCGCGCGACGTACCCGGGGGCTGCGGCGCGGATCGGATCTCCCTGCGACGCGCGGATGTCAATGGCCGGATGCTCGAAGATGTACCGGTACGGGTACTCCGGATCGTGGAAGTACGCGGTGATCCCGCGGTTCGGCACCGCCCAGGAGAACGCGACGCGGCCGAGTCGCCCGAAGTCCGCGTCAATGGCCTCGAGCTGCTTTCGCACCTGCGCCTCGAGCGCGACGATCTCTTGGTCAATCGCCTCCTGCTCGGCCTTGAGCCCCACCACGAGCTGCTGGTACCGGCGCTCGTTGTTCCGCGTCTCGACGAGCACCCGCGCTTTCTCGTCCTGCTCCTCCCGGAGATCCGCGCGTTCGACGGCGAGGCGATCCGCGAGCGCGCGCAGTTCGAGTTGGCGGTCGGCGAGGAGCCGCTCCGCGTGCTCGAGCTCCTCGCGATCCGTGCGCACGCGCTCGAGCATCTGCCGGAGCTGATCCTGCGCGATCGCGAGGCGATTCCGGTTCGCGAAGTACGCTCCGATGGACGCGTGCGCGAGGATGACGTGCAGCGGCGGCTGCGCGTCGAGGGATCGGAGTTCCGTGAGCATCGCCGTGAGGAGGCGGCGGCGGCGGCCGATGCGATCGCGCGCCGCATCGAGCGCGAGGCGGGTCGCCTGCACCTCGAGCTCAACCTGCTCGCGTTCCGTCGTCACCCGCTCGATGTCGAGGACCTTCTTCGCGACGCGGTCCTCGAGCGTGACGAGTCGCCGCTGGAGCGTGCTCGCCTGCCCCTGCGCTGCAACGATGGATCGCCGGTACTTCTCGATGTTCCGCTGGAGTTCGTCGAGCCGCTTCTGCTTCGTCTGAATCGCGTCGTTCAAACGGAAGACGTCGCGGACGCCAGCCGCATCGGATGGCGCCGCCGAGGACGGTGAGGATGGAGATCGCGCATCATCGCCGATCGTCACGGCGCGCGCGGGAACGGCGCTCCACGGCCCGAGGAGCGCGAGGAGCGCGAGGATGACCGTACTACGCGAGCGACTGCATCGCATACGACAATCGGCGCAACGTCTCGTCCTTCCCAAACAACCACGCGAGTTCGAATGGACTCGGACTCGCTCGCTGTCCCGAGAGCGAGACGCGCATCGGCCAGAGCGTCTCCCCGACCCCGAGTCCTCGCTCCGCGATCCACGGCTTGATGATCGCCTCAAGTTCCTGCGGCGTGTCCGGCCACGGGTCGAGCGCGGCGAGCCGTTGGCTGAGCGCTTCGATGTTGCGCCGCGTCGTCGCGCCATCGGTCTGCTTCCATGCGAGTGGGACGGCTCCGAGCACGACCGGATTGAAGTACCACTGCGGGAGCGCATCGAGGCGCTTCAGTCGCGGCTGCTCGATCGTGAGCACGCGGAGGAGGAACGCGTCGTCACCGCCGAGCACGATCCCGGCCGCGCGCATCGCGTCAGCGAGTTCCGCCGGCGCCATCCTCCGGATGTACTCTCCGTTCATCCACTCGAGCTTCTGGAGATCGAGGACCGCGGGTGATCGGTTGACCTTCACGACATCGAACGCGTCAATGAGCTCATCAATGGTGTAGAGGTCACGATCTGACGTCGGGTTCCAGCCGAGGAGCGCGATGAAGTTGACGAGTGCGCGAGGGAGACACCACGCGAGGAACGACTCCACGCTCACATCGCCGTCCCGTTTGCTCAACTTCTTATGCTGCGTGTTCTGGAGGAGCGGGAGGTGCGCGTATGCGGGCGGCTCCCAACCGAATGCACGGAAGAGGAGGACATGCTTCGGGAGCGATGGGAGCCAGTCGTCTCCGCGAATGACGTCCGTCGTCGCCATGTCGTGATCATCCACGACGTGCGCGAGGTGGTACGTCGGGTACCCATCGCTCTTCAGGAGCACGAAATCATCGAGCGTCGCGCAATCAACGGTCATGTCGCCGTGGATGCGATCGGAGACGGTGATGCTCCCTCCCTCGGGAACACGCAATCGGATGACGTGCGGCGTTGATGGATCAACGTCCGTGCGCTCGCGGCAGCGTCCGTCGTACCGTGTGGGCTGCTTCGCGGCGGCCTGCGCGTCGCGGAGTTCCTGGAGCCGCTCCATGCTGCAATCGCACCGGTACGCACTCCCCCGCTCCACGAGCTGCGTCGCCGCGACGCGGTACCGATCGAGCCGCTCGGACTGCACGTACGGTGCGTACGGCCCGCCGATGTCCGGCCCCTCATCCCACGTGATGCCGAGCGTTCGAAGGGTGTCGAGGAGTCGGTCCTGCGCGCCCGAGACGAATCGAACGCGATCGGTATCCTCGATGCGGATGTAAAATGTTCCACCACCGCCATTCCGGCGATGGTGCTGCGCGTACAACCACGCGTAGAGCGCAGTACGCGCGTTCCCAATGTGCATTTCTCCGGTTGGCGATGGAGAGAAGCGGGTGCGAATGGTACTCATGTGGAACGGAAACGGAGGTGCGCTCGCTGCTGGTGGAACCAGCACGCGGAGCGCTCCCAGAGCACCGCGCACGGGAACACGAGGACCGCCTGCACAATGCGGCGGAACCGGCGCGGCTGTCGGAGGAGTCGCCAGAGCCACTCGATCCCGAGCGCGCGGACGAAGGACGGCGGCGACGCGACGGCGCCGCTGAAGTAGTCCAACGCGCCGCCGATGCCCGTCGCGATGCGGACGCTCGGGAATCGGTCGAGGTTCTCCGCGAGCCACCGCTCTTGGATTGGGTGCCCGAAATTCACCATGATGATGTCCGGAGCAGCGTCCACGATCGCGCGCGCGAGCGCGGGGTCCATGGGCGCGCGGGGGTCAACCATCGCCATCGTTGATCGGAGCGACGGCCAGCGGGCGGCGAGCGCGAGCCGGAGGAGCGGAGGCGCGGTGAGCCCGTCATGCCGGAGGAGGAAGGCGACGGTCTTCCCCTCCTCCTGCGCGAGCGTCGCGAGATCCTCGAGGACGTCGCTGCCGGTGATGCGCCGCTCCCAGCGGTCGCCAAAGCACCGCAGCGCGAGCGCAATGCCGATGCCGTCCACCGTGAGGAGGTCCGCCGTGCGAATGGCGACGCCGTACCGCGCATCGCGCCGCGCCGCCAACGCGATCTCCGGGTTGAGCGTCACGATGCGCCGCGCCGTCAATGCGGACAGCGACTTCCGGAGGAACATCCGGAACTCAATCCGTGTGCACCGGTCAACGGGGATGCCGAGGATGCTCGCTCGCTGGAGCCCGATGCTCATAATCTTGTCACAAGGAGCTTCGCCCCCCTGTGCGACCCCCGCCGAGCTGCTTCGCAAGGGTCGGGCAGAGCCCTTCTTCCCTTGCTCGAGCTCGGCTAAACATACCCCCTCTTCGGAGGCCGCTCCATGCGTGCCGCCGCCACCGCAATCCCCTGCCGGATCCGGAACGTGCTCGGCGTCCGGTACCGCGTGACGCGCCGATTCGTTTTCCGCGAGTAGTTCTTCATGCTGAGGACTTGGAAATAAATAACATGGTCAATTCGCATCCCATCGTTCGGCCATCTTCCGCCACTCCTCGGTCGCGAAATCCTCACCGTAGCGCGGCTACGGCTCCGGTTTCGCTCGGTCGGAGCGACGAAATCTGACCGGACGCTGGGCGCGACTTGCGCAACTTATTTATTTCCAAGCCCTTACAGTATACCCACCATTGACATCTCCGTCATTTTTCGTTATGCTGAGCGTAGAGATCACGGCGCGGCGGCCGTAGAGCTTTGCTCGCTGCCGCGCGTGGGGGTCGCACAGGGGACGGAGCCCCTTGTGAAAGTGTTATGCAGAACTTCACCTACAAGGCACAGGAGGCGCTCCAGCGCGCGTCGCAGATTGCGGCCGAGCGCGGGCATCAGCAGGTGGATGTCATCCACCTGTTCCTCGCATTGCTCGGGCAGGAGCAGAGCGTCGTCACGGCGGTCCTCCAACGGCTCAACGTTCCGCTGCGAGACCTCCAGCGCCGCATTGAAGGCGAGCTCAACCTCCTCCCGGCGGTCCGCATGGTCCCGTCCGGCGGCGTGGGGCAGATCTTCGTGACCCCGGAACTCAAGGGGACGCTCGACCGCGCCGCGGAGGAAGCGAAGAAGCTCAAGGACGAGTACATCTCGACCGAGCACTTCCTCCTCGCCATGCTCGAGGTGCGATCTCCCATCCGCGTGCTCCTCAGCGAGCTCAAGGTGGACCGCGACCACGTGCTCCAGGTTCTCGCCGAGGTGCGTGGGCACCAGCGCGTGGATTCGCCGGAGCCGGAGTCCACGTACCAGGCGCTCGAGAAGTACAGCGTGAACCTCACGAAGCAAGCGCGCGAGGGGAAGCTCGATCCGGTCATCGGCCGCGACACCGAAATCCGGCGCGTCATGCAGGTGCTCTCACGGCGAACGAAGAACAACCCGGTCCTCATCGGCGAACCCGGCGTCGGGAAGACCGCGGTCGCGGAAGGCGTCGCGCAGCGCATCGCGAAGGGCGACGTGCCGGAATCCCTCAAGGAGAAGGAACTCATCTCGCTCGACCTAGGGTCGCTCGTCGCAGGGACGAAGTTCCGAGGCGAGTTCGAGGAGCGCTTGAAAGCAGTCCTCAAGGAGATCCGCGCGAGCGCCGGGAAGATCATCCTCTTCATTGACGAACTCCACACGATCGTCGGCGCCGGCGCGGCCGAGGGCGCGATTGATGCCGCGAACATGCTGAAGCCGATGCTCGCGCGCGGCGAGCTCCACGCGATCGGCGCGACGACGCTCAAGGAGTACCAGAAATACATCGAGAAGGATGCCGCGCTCGAGCGCCGATTCCAGCCCGTCCTCGTCGTCGAGCCGACCGTCGAGGACACGATCGCGATCCTCCGCGGGATCAAGGAGAAGTACGAAGTCCACCACGGGGTCCGCATCACGGATGCCGCCATCGTTGCGGCCGCGGAACTCTCGCACCGGTACGTGAGCGACCGCTTCCTCCCGGACAAAGCGATTGACCTCATTGATGAAGCGGCGTCCGCGCTCCACATGGAGATCGAATCGCAGCCCGAGGAACTCGACCAACTCCAGCGGAAAATCATGCAGCTCCAGATCGAGCAGCAGGCATTGAAGAAGGAGGAAGCGAAGGAGACCGCGGAGCGTCTGACGGCGATTGACGGCGAGCTCCGAGGCCTCCAGGAACAGGCGAAGGAACTCGAGCTCCGGTGGCGCATGGAGCGCGACCTCATCGCGAAGATCCGCGAGTCGAAGACGACGATTGACGAGCTCCGCGCGAGCGCGGATCGCGCGAGCCGCGAGGGCAACCTCCAGCAGGTCGCGGAAATCCGCTACGGCAAAATTCCGGAACAGGAACGACAGATCCGAGAGCTCGAGAAGCGCATCCAGGAAATCCAGACCTCGCAGCGGATTCTCAAGGAGGCCGTCACGGAGGAGGAGATTGCGACCGTCGTTGCGCGCTGGACCGGCGTCCCCGTGCAGAAAATGCTCGAGCGGGAAGCGGAGAAGCTCGTGCGAATGGAGGAGGCGCTCGCGAACCGCGTCGTCGGGCAGGAGGAGGCGATCCGCGCGGTCGCGAATGCGGTGCGGCGCTCGCGCGCGGGCATCGCCGAGGAGACGCGACCGATCGGCTCGTTCATCTTCCTCGGGCCGACCGGCGTCGGGAAGACCGAGCTCGCCCGCGCACTCGCGGAGTTCATGTTCAACGACGAGGACTCCGTCATCCGCGTGGACATGTCCGAGTACATGGAGAAGCACGCGGTGAGCCGCATGGTCGGCTCTCCCCCGGGCTACATCGGGTACGAAGAGGGCGGACAGCTCACCGAGCAGATCCGGCGCCGACCGTACAGCGTCGTCCTGTTCGATGAGATTGAGAAGGCGCACCCCGACGTGTTCAACGTGCTCCTCCAAATCCTCGATGACGGGCACCTCACGGATGCGAAGGGTCGGAAGGTGAACTTCAAGAACACGATCATCGTCATGACCTCGAACCTCGGCTCCGAGCTCATCCTCGAGGCCGGACGGAAAGGCACGCTCGGGTTCGCCGCGGAGGAGTCGCCGCAGGCGCCGGAGGAGCAGATGCGCGAGAAGATCATCGAACGCCTCCGCGAGCGCTTCAAGCCGGAGTTCCTCAACCGCGTGGACGAGACGATCATCTTCCACTCACTCGCGCGTGAGCACCTCGAGCGCATCGTGGACCTCCAACTCGGACTCGTCACGCGGCGGCTCGCGGAGCAGAAGATCGCCGTCGAAATCGCTCCGGAGGCGAAGGCGCTCCTCGCGAAGCGCGGCTACGACCCCGCGTTCGGCGCGCGGCCGCTGAAGCGACTCATCCAGACGGAACTCCTGAATCCGCTCGCGCTCGAAATCATCAACGGGAACCTGAAACCGGACTCGCACGTCCGCATTGACGTCGAGGGCGAGCACTTCACGTTCAAGCCGAAGGAATCGCGCGAGGTCGCAACACCACGCCGACGGAAATCCGCGTAGGTCGGGGCATCAGTACAAAAACTCTATTCCCTGTCATTGCGAGGAGCAAGGCGACGAAGCAATCCCGGTTATCTCAGCACCGGGATTGCCGCGCTCGCCTGCGGGCTCGCTCGCAATGACGCTTTTGCAGAGGTCTCCGATCTCCATGCGACGCCTCATCGCACTTGTCCTCCTCGTCGCGCTCGCCGCGATCCTTCCCGTCACCGCGCACGCGGCGACGGATGACCTCCTCATCAGCGATCACGAGTTCACGCAGGCGGACGCGATGTCGCTCGCGGACGTACACGCGTTCCTCCAGCAACGAAATTCTCCGCTCGCCGAGCTGTTCCTCCCGGACTCCGACGGCGCGCTGAAGTACCCCACCGAGATCCTCTGGCTCGCGGCGAACGAGGCGCGCATCAGCCCGAAGGTGCTCCTCACGACGCTCCAGAAGGAGCAGCGGCTCGTGACGGATCCCAAACCATCCGCCCGCCAGATTGACTTCGCGATGGGGTACGGATGTCCGGATGGCAGCGGCTGCAGCGAGCGCTTCCGCGGATTCGGGAAGCAGATCCGCGGCGCGGCGCTGCAATTCCGCGGGTACCTCGACGACCTCGCAACGAAGGGCGAGACCATCGCCGCGTGGGCGGTCGGCCGCATGAAGCAGACCGGCGACGGCTTCACCATCACGCCGAAGAACGCCGCGACCGCGGCGCTGTACTCGTACACGCCGTGGCGCGGCGGCGGGAACGGGAGCCGCATCGGCGGGAACATGAGCTTCGCGCGCATTTGGAAAGAGTGGTTCGGTGGCGGCGCGTGGCCGGATGGGACCATCCTCGAGGCGCCCGACGGCGCGCGGTGGCTCCTCCAGAACAGCAAGCGACGGCGGCTCGCGACGCCAGCGGTGGCCGCGATTCGTTCGGCATCCGCGGCGGTCGTTGCGGCGCGTCCGGAAGAGATCGAGACGTACATGGAAGGACCGGCGATCACGTTCGTTGACTACACGGTCGTCGCCGCGCCGGACGGCACACGGTGGCTCCTCGTCGGCGACCAACGCCGGATGGTCTCGTCGCAGGAGGTCTTCCGGAAAATCGGATTCAACCCCGAGGAGGTGGAGGCGATCACCGCAGAGGAACTCACCGCGTACGCCGCGGGCGCGACGATCACGGCGGCGGCGCAGGATCCGCGCGGGACGCTCGTCCAAGAACGCGAAACGAAGAAACGCTACCTCGTCGTCGGGAGCGTGAAGCAGCCGATCCTCGACCCCATCATCGAACGGCTCATTATCGGAGAAACGCCGACGGTCATCCGCACCGCGAAGGAACTCAAGAAGTTGAAAACCGGCGAACCGCTGCACCTGCCGGATGGCCTCATCGTCACGGCACCGAAGTTCCTCCCGCAGGTCTTCATCATCTCTCGGGGTCAGCGCCGCCCGTTCGCCTCGCCGCGAGCACTCGAGGCACTCGGATACCAGTGGTCCGACGTCCGCCACGTGGCGAACGCCGCGCTCGAGCTCCATCCGCTCGGGATGTTGGTGGATGACGGCGCGACAGCGGAACTCGCCAGCAAACCAACGACGACCACCACACCGGCGCCGACACCCGCCCCGCGACCTCGCTACATCTCCGGACTCTCAATATTCTGAGGGAGAGTGCTGAAATATTCCCAAACGAGGTCATTGCGAGCCGCAGCGAAGCAATCCCGGTGCTTCATTGAGCGAGATTGCGGAGCCTGTCCCGAGCCGCACGAGGGATCTCGGCTCCTCGCAATGACACAATTTGAGTTTTTCAGCACTCTCCTGAGGGGGCCTTGACGGCCGACATCATTTGTGGTACGGTGCGGGCAGCTGGAAACAGCCAACAAGAAGGAGAGGTCAGAATGCCGAAACGTGCACCTTCCGTACGAAGCGAAGCGTTCTTGTTCGTCTCGATAGTCAAGCAGCCCGGTGCCGGACAGCCGCCGCGGCTGGTGGGCGCGGATATCCTGAGCGATGGTAATCCCACGCAGGTGCAGCTTCCGTGTCCGGGCCACGACAATTCCGCGCTACCCCAATTCATCCTCGTGACCAGCACCACAGGGCGTGACTTTGGAGCAGCGCGAGCGCGGCTCATCCGCAAGATTCAAGCCACCCCGCTCCTCACATGGCTGCGGCCATGGACGAAATACTGGGCGGAGGGTGGGCAACCGCAACCAGCCCAGCAAGATCGCCTCGCGACAAGCGACGCCCCACCCTTCGCGTCGCTCACGTCGGACGCGCAGATACAGGAGATCAAGTCACGGATAGCGGAGCTCGAACGCAGCACCGCGCGCCGCCGACGCTGAACGCATCAACACCCGGTCCGAGATCTCGGACCGGGTGTTTCACGTCTCAGGGTAATCCTCACGCTACGCACGCGCACTGAGCGAGCAACGGCTGGATGCGTTCGCTGCAGCACCGTCGGATTTGCTCCACGTACGCGTCGAGTGCGCCTTCATTGGTGATGCGAACATCCGCGGTCGCGACGATCGCGGGGATTGCGCGCTCGCTCACCGCCTGCTCCTCTTCGAGGAACTGCTCGAATGTGGTGTGGGATTCCTGCGCATTCTCCCCGCGCTGCGTGAGGCGCTCGTACCGCACGCGCACATCGGCGGTGACCGCAATGAGGATGTTCTGCGGGAACGAACGGATGAGGAGCCGATCCGCCTCCCAGCGCACGCCGTCCACGACGACGATGTCCGCAGCGGCTGAAGCGATCCGATGGCCGATTGCGTGTGCGAGCGTCCCGCTCCCAAACTCCGCGTCCATCACCCCCGAGAAGTGCTGGAGATTCGCGCGCGACTGCGGCAGGTGCCAGAGGTCGAGCGTCTCGCGGAGCACATCGGACATGCGCACGCGCGCAACGTGGACGCCGACGGGCGCGACCGCCTCGAGCGTAGCCGCGAACGTCCCCTTCCCGCTCCCCTTTGCGCCAACGATTCCGATAACGAGCGGCATATTCGTCCGACTTGACTTCAGCGGCCACCTGTGCTGGGATGATATGATCGGAATCCCGATCATCTCTTCTGCGGTAATCGTACCGCAGAAAACACCGTACCTTGAAGGAGGTGAACGATGAAGGGTTTGAAGGGTGTCCTCGCCATGTTCGTCGTGGCGATCGTGGCATGCCCACTGGGCGGTGTGGCGCTGCGATTGTTGTGGGGATGGTTCATGGTCCCCACCTTCGGCCTCCCGGTCATCTCGCTGGTGCAGGCCATTGGCATCGCGCTCGTCATCAGCTTCCTGACGCAGCAGCACATTCCGAGGGACGAGGACGAGAAGGTGAAAATGATCATTCACGAACTCCTCGCGCCGGTGGTCTTCGTCAGCATCGGCTGGGTCGTCCACCTGTTCATGTGACGGCTCCGCCATCACGAGCCCCAAGCAGGGACACACTCCCGCTTGGGGCTTTCCTTTTTTCTAGTAATCGAATCCCTCGCGTACTGGGATCCCGCGATAGAAGTAGTGCTTCTCCAACCGCATCTCGGTGATGAGGTCCGCGCGGTCGAAGTACGAGGGGCGCATGATCTTCCCGTGCGCGACCTCCGTCCGTCCCGTGAGGACGAGCTCGAGCGTATCCGGCTTCACCTCAATGAGGCGCTCGACGGATTTCTCGCTCACCATCCCGAGGGCGACTGTGGTGTTGATCTCGTCGAGGACGAGGAGGTTGTATGCTGGCCCTGCGTCGTTTCGACCGGAGCGAGCCGCCGTGAGCGGAGCGGAGAAATCTCGATTCGAGCGATCGAGGTCTCTCACCCCGACTATCCGTCGGGGCTCGAGACGACGCATGGAAAGTAATTCCATCGCCTTCGCGATTCCCTGCTCCGCTTGCGCGGTATCCTCGGGGAGCACGCCGAAACGGAAACGATTCGTCGTCGCGTCCATGCGATCGAGACCGTACCCGAACCAATCAACCCCGATCTGCGCGAGGATCTTCCGCTCCGAGTAGTGGTCGCCCCCCTTGTCGAAGAAGACGATCGCGACGCGCTTCCCCGCGGCCGCCGCGCGGAGCGCGAGCCCGAGCGCCGCGGTCGTCTTCCCCTTCCCGTTGCCGGTGTATACCTGGATGAGACCATCTGCCTTCGGCTGCATAGCATGTGAGGTCGCCATCGTACACCATCCACCGCGCACTCGAAACGAATGCGCTATACTCATGGTGCATGTTCCTCGAACTCAGCATCCTCCTCGCCGTCACGGCAACGGTTGCATTCGTCGTCCGCCTCCTCCGGCAGCCGCTCGTCGTCGCGTACCTCATCGCCGGGGTCATCGCGGGCCCCATCGCGCTGAACCTCCTCGCGGATAACGGGGAATTCTACCGCGCGTTCGCCGACCTCGGCGTCGTGCTGCTCCTCTTCGTCGTCGGACTGAACCTGAATGTCCGCCACCTCCGCGCGATCGGTCGCGGAGCAGTCGCCGGTGGGATCGGGCAATTCCTCTTCACTGCAATCGTCGGCTTCGCGCTCCTCTTCCTCCTCCCGCTCCCGACGGTCACCCGGGCGTACCTCGCGATCGCCATCACCTTCTCGAGCACCATCGTCATCGTGAAGCTCCTCTCGGACAACGGCGACACCGATCGCCTCTACGGACGGAACGTCATCGGGCTCATGGTCGTGCAGGACCTCATCGCCATGGTCCTCCTCCTCGGGTTGACGGTGGTCGGATCAACGACGGCATCCGTCGGCGCCGTCACGACCGTCGCGTGGCACGCGGTACTCCTCATCGTCGGCATCGTCGTGCTCGTCCGCTTCCTCCTCCCGAAGATCCTCGACATGGTCGCGGCGTCGCCGGAGCACCTCTTCCTGACGACCGTCGCGTGGTGCGTCGGCATCGCGAGCGCGGTCGCATGGGCCGGGTTCTCCCTCGAACTCGGCGCGCTCGTCGCGGGACTCACGCTCGCGACGTCCCCGTACCAACCGGAAATCGTGAGCCGCATCCGCCCGCTCCGCGACTTCTTCCTCGTCCTCTTCTTCCTCATCCTCGGCGCGACGCTCCAGTTCTCCGGCACCGCGCTCGCGGTGGTGACCGGCGCGCTCCTCTCCGCGTTCATCCTCATTGGGAACCCGATCATCCTCTACGCGATCTACCGCCGACTCGGATTCACCCGTCGGAACAGCTTCCTCGCGGGCGTGACGGCCGCGCAGGTGAGCGAATTTGGATTCGTGCTCCTCCTCGCGGGCCAGCGCCTCGGGCACGTCGGGAGCGACGCGCTCGCCGCGTTCACGTTCGCCGCGCTCGTCACGATCATCGGATCCACGTACCTCGTCACGTACAGCCGCCAGTGCTATCGCGTCGTGCGTCCGCTGCTCGCGAAGTTCGGAACAGACCACCGGCAGCCGGAACGCAAGCAGGAGACGTACGATGCGTGGCTCTTCGGGTACCACCGCATCGGGTGGAAAGTCGCGCAGGCGCTCGAAGGAAAGGGCGTCCGCTTCGCGGTGGTAGACGATGATCCGAATGCCATCGCGCGAACCAGAGGCCTCGGCATCCCGTCCTCCTTCGGCGACGCGTCGGATGACGAATTCTTAGAATCGCTCCCGCTCGAACAATCGCGCCTCATCGTCTCCACGATCCCGGACCTCGACACCTCCCTCGTGCTCCTCCGGCACCTCCGCGAGCACCTCGGCACGAAGGCGCGGATCATCGTGACGGCAGATCATACCCGCGCGCTCGACCCGCTCTACGCCGCGGGCGCGGACTTCGTCATGCTCCCCCACCTCCTCGGCGGCGTGTGGGCCGCGCACATCATCACCGAAAAACCGTGGACCGCCGCGACGTTCCAGCGGCTCCGAAGGGAACAGGTGCAGGAGATGCAGCTCCGAACCGCGCACGCGACCGCGTGAAGGCGTCGCACGCAGAGCGCCCGGGTAGGAGTACCCGAGCGCTCTTCCTCATCTACCATCTACGCGCACTTGCTGTACCCACAGCCCCGGCACGTCATGCAACCCTCTTGGAACTGGAGCATGGTGCCGCACTTCGGACACTCCGGTGCCCAGCCAACGTTCGCGAGGGAGCGCATCCCTCCGGAGGCGAGCCCACCCTGAACGGACGCCGTGGGCGCCTCTGCGTGATCGGCGCTTCCCTGCGCCGCCGGCTGCGTGACCGTCACCGTGGACGTCATCGTCTCCATGATGAGGGTGTTGTGCTGCTCGAGCGCCTCTGCGTCCTTCCTTGGTTGCTGATCGCTGACGCCTGACGCCTGATCCGGGAACTCGAGCGCGAGCGCCTCCTGCGGTTTTCGGACGTGCTCGTCGAGGATCTGCGCAATGGCGTCCGGGATCGAGAGGATCATGCCGCGCTTCCCGAACGACGGCATGGGCCCGCGGATGCCCTTGAGCTGATCAATGACCGTCGTCGTCGGGATGCCGGTACGGAGCGCGAGCGAAATGAGGCGGCAGATGCCCTCGGATTCCTCCGCGAAGAACCCCCCGGATTTCCCGATCGTCGCGAACACTTCGAACGGTTGGCCATCCCCGTCCTCGTTGATGGTCACGAAGAGTGTTCCGTACGCGGTCGCAACTTTGTACGTCTTCCCATTCATGATCTCCGGACGCGGCCGCGGTTCGAGGACGGACATCGGCTTCGGCGCCTCCACCGCCGTGGCTTGCATCTTTGTACTGTCGGCTTTCGAACCGGACGAGAGCACCGCCTCATTCCGTGAATTCTCGCGGAAGTACGCCACGCCCTTGCACCCGAGCTCGTACACGAGCGCGTAGAGCTGCTTCACGTCCTCTACGGTGTGGTGCTCCGGCGCGTTCACCGTCTTCGAGATTGAGGAATCAATGAACTCCTGCGCCGCCGCCTGCATGCGGACGTGCTCCTCCGGTGCCAATGCCTTCGCGCTCACGAAGTAGTCCGGGACCCGCTCGCCCGGGTGCGCGTCGCGCCACTGCTGGTACCGCGGGTGGTACACCTCGTGTTCGCCGATGCGATCCTTCCGCGTGAAGACGAAGTCGTACACCGGTTCAATCCCCGACGTCACGCCCGCGAAGAGCGACGTCGTCCCGGTCGGTGCCTGCGTGAGGAGGAAGCAGTTCCGAATCCCGTACTCGCGGATGCCTTCCCGAATGTCTGCGGGCAGACGCTGGATGAACCACCCCTGCGGGTACTGCTCCCGATCGTACTTCGGGAACGACCCCTTCTCTTTCGCGAGCTCCACGGATGTGCGGTACGCCTCGTCGCGCATCGTCCGGTAGAGCCGTCGCGTCGTCTCGATGCCCTCCGTTGATCCGTACCGGACGTGCATGCGGATGAGGAGATCACCGAGTCCCATGAACCCCAGCCCCGTCCGCCGGATGCCCATCTGCGCAACCCGATTCTCCTCGTACGGGTAGTACGTCGCATCAATGACGTTGTCGAGGAAACGGGTGGCCGTCCGCACCGCCCACCGGAACCGCTCCCAATCGAACTCCGCGGGTTGATCAATCCCGTGGTCATTCGCGAACGCCGCGACGTTCAGCGACCCAAGGTTGCACACAGACCACGCGCTCAGCGGCTGCTCACCACAGTTATGGACGACGAGTCCGTTCGCAATGAAGCTGTGCGTGAGCGGCTCTGTGAGATCGTACACGTCCTCCACGTCCAGTGGGACGAGCCGAGAGAACCGCGCGGTGAACGCTGATGCGTACGGACCGCGACGGTACTGCGCGGTAAGCGCCTCGAGCGTTGATTGCTTCTCGTCCGTGAGGAAACCGACGGACTCCGCGAACGTTTGGAGCGCATCCCTCGCGATGACGAGGTCGTGTTGGGCGGCGCAATCGTACGCTTTCATGCCGCCTCGCCCATCCGGCATCATTCGCTGCTGTGCAGTACGCCGATTCCTATAGATTGCGCTCGGGATACCGAAATTGAGGAGCACCTGCTGCACGCCCTGGAGGAGGTCGCATGAGATAGACGTGAGTCGCACGCTCACCCCTTTCTCCAGCGATCCGCTCACCTGACCATCCGCGGTGAAGAGCGCCGCGAGGAACCCGCGCTGCATGTCCTCATTCCCACGGAACACGACCTCCGGTACGCAGAGCTTCGCTGCGGCGGGATCAATGCCCATCGAACGGAACACCCGCGCGAGGCGGCATGAGCTCACGCGTTCCTCATCGCGATCCGCAATCGCAACCGCGTGGACGGGGTCGTACGTCCGCTGCGTTGCCCACGTCGTCTGATGCGTCGCGACGACCGCGTTGATCGCGCTCGCGAACATTGGGGTCAACTCCCGCTTCTCGCCCCCGAAGAACGAGTACACGAGCGCCTCCTTCGAGGTGTTGTAGTGCCCATCGCCGACGTACCAACCGATGAGACGGCCGGTGGTCGCGTCTCCGCCTGTACCGAATCCGCCCTTTTGATTCCGGACAAAAATTTCATCACCGTCGCGGAGTGCCGATGCCGCAACGAAACCGCGCGCCGTGCGCACGCGGTGGTCAGCGGTGAGTCGCATCGTGTATCCCTCCGTCGTTTCGAGGCGGTAGACGCGCTTTCGCCCGGTGCGGAATGCGCGTTCAACGGGCGCGTCTGCCCGTGCGTCCATACGAGCGTCGAGCACCGCGCGGAACGACCGTCCGGATGCAGCGAGATCATCAATACGAACGAGTCCTTCCGTTGTTGCAACGCGCGTGTCGCCGGACACGCACGGGTTCGTAGAGATCAACTGTTCGAAGTACCACGAGTTCGACTGCTTGTTCGCGCGCTCGATGAAGAACGTCCCGGGCTCGCCGGACGCCCACGCGGACTCGCAGATGAGGTTCCAGAGGTACGTCGCCTTGATCGTCTTGTAGATCTTCCCTCCCCACGTGAGGTCCCAATCCGCATCCGCTTTCACCGCGTCCATGAAGCGATCGGAGATGCACACGGAGAGGTTCGCGTTCGTCACGAGGCCCATGGTCCGCTTCACGGTGATGAACTCTTCGATGTCCGGGTGGTCATCGTTGAGCATGAGCATGAGCGCCCCACGCCGGGATCCCCCCTGCGTGATGAGCCCGGTCGCGTAGCTGTAGAGACCGCCGAAGGACACCGAGCCGGACGCGGAGCCGTTCACGCCCCGAACGTACGCGCCACGCGGGCGGAGCGAGGAGAGGTTCACGCCGACGCCACCGCTCCGGCTCATGATCTCGACCATGAGCTTCACGTTGTCGAGGATGCCGCCACGGCTATCCTCCGGAGACGGGATGACGAAGCAGTTGTAGAAGGTGACGGGCACGCCGCTGCCCGCACCCGAGAGGATGCGCCCACCCGGGACGAACTGGAAACCGGAGAGCATCTTCGTGAACTCTCCCGCCCAGTGCTCCCGCTTCTGCGGCGTTGCCTCCACCGACGCGATCGCTTTCCCGACACGCTCCCACAGCTCTTCCGGGGTGAACTCCATCTGCTTCCCGTCCCTATCCTTGAGGGAGTACCGATCGTCGAACACCTTCTTCGAGAGACCCTCGAGCTGCGTCGGCATACGAGTACTCCACAACATTTAGTGGTCAAGATAGTGATCATCCCACTAGATGTAGTAGTAGTCAAACTGTGGACAAAGGCCAAAAAACCGCCCGTGGGCGGGTTTTGACCTTACACCATCGCGCTCGGCTCACTGGATGTACACGCGGTCCCCGTACCGTAGGTCAACGATGCGGATGCTCGCACGCGCGTCCGGGGTCGCGTACTGCTGCAGCACCGCGCGGAGCTTCACAAGTTGGCGCTCCGTACCCTCTTCGACGGCTGCGGTGACGACCGCTCCGCCGGTCGTATGGATGTCAAAGGCCGACGTTGAGCCGGACCGCTCGCCGATGGACTGCGGCTGGAGCGAACCGCCCGCACGGCTGAGTTCAGCCCACAGCGCTTGGAGAAACCCGAGGGTGTCCGCGGGCATGAGCTGCCCGCCCGGCCCAACTGCGCTCCCAACCCACTGCACGGCAACGAGCGATGCGGCGTCGTTCAGCGCTTCCGGCGCAGGAGCGATGATCTGACCGCTCCCCGCGAGGAGCATTGCGGGGCCGTTCGGGAAGTGAACAACCGCCACGATTGGTTGCTCCGTGACTAGAACATCCAGTCGGCCGTTGAGCCGCCGTCGCACCGATACGCTCGCGAAGGCGAACTGATCTCGAATCATGCGCTCGAGACGCCCCGTGCGCATGAGGAGCATGCTCGATCGCGGGAATATCCCCCACCGCTCCCCTTGGAGCTCGGCGAGGATCGCGTCACGTACCGCGGCGTTCGGGATCATCGAGGAACCGGAGACCTCCACGGATCGGATGCGCCACCCCCAGACGAGCACGATGATGAGCGCGAGGCCGACGACGGAAAAAACGGTGGTACGACGAAGCCGACGCCGTGACGCCGGACGTCGTTGCCACGACCGCGATGGCGCGCGGTACAGGTGACGTCCGCTTGACATAGCGTTTCACGAGACCGCTGAAAAACTCAATTTCTGCGTCGTCTCGAGCGAAGCCGAGAGACCTCGATCGCATCGTTGTGAGATTTCTCGACTCGCTTTGCTCGCTCGAAACGGCGCAAGGGGAGTTTTTCAGCGGTCTCTTTCACTGCACCGGCGCAATACAATCTATCCCCACCTCCTGCGCGATGACCTTCGGGAGCACCACGGAACCATCCGCCTGCTGGCCGTGCTCGAGGATCGCGCAGATCGGCCGGTTCATGGAGAATGCCGTCCCGTTGAGCATGTGGACGAACCGCGGCTTCCCGCCGTCCTTCGGACGGTACCGGATATTCAACCGCCGCGCCTGCCAATCCGTGCACGTGGACGTCGAGGTGAGCTCGCGGTAGCGGCCTTCGGACGGGAACCACGCCTCGAGGTCGTACTTCCGCGCCGCGGGTACTCCGAGATCGCCCGTGCACATCTTCACAACCCGGTACGGGAGCCCGATATCCTGGAGCAGCCGTTCCTCGAGCCCGAGGAGGAACTCATGTTCGGCGTCGCTCGCCTCTGGCGAGGTAAGGCAGAACATCTCCACCTTGTTGAACTGGTGGACCCGGAAGATCCCTTTCGTGTCCTTCCCATGGCTCCCAGCTTCGCGGCGGAAACACGTGGAGAACGCAACGTACCGCTTCGGGAGCTCGTCCTCCCGCAGGACCTCGCCCATGTGCATGGGGCCGATGGACTGCTCGGACGTTCCGACGAGGTACTGGTCGTCACGTTCGAGGTAGTACGTCTCGTCCTTCCCGCCATGGAGCGTGTACCCCATCGCCTCCATCGCCTTCGCGTTGATGAGCACCGGCGGGATGACCGGCGTGAATCCCTCCGCGGTCAGGAACCGCGTCGCGTGCCGGAGGAGCGCCCACTCGATACGCGCACCCGGCCCGGTGAGGTACCCGAACCGCGTGCCGGATACCCGTGCCGCGCGCTCGGTATCGAACGCGCCGATACGAGGCCCGAGCTCCCACGCGGGCTTCGGGACGAACGGGAACTGCGGGATCTCGCCCCACGTCCGGAGCACCTCATTCTCGGTGTCATCCTTCCCAACCTTCACATCGGATGCCGGGAGGTTCGGGACCGCCCAGAGCAGCTGATCGAGCTCTTGCGAGAGCGCATCGAGTCGCTCCGCCTCCGCATCCGCCTTCCGGTCCACGACGCGGAGCTCCTTGAGGAGCCGCTCGCGTTCCTCCGCGCTCGCCTGCGCAATCGCCGCCGACGCCGCGTTCTTCTGCGCCGCGATCGCCTCCACGCGACCCTGAAGCTCGCGTTTCTTCGTGTCGAGCTCGAGGATGCGCTTCACGTCCACGGCGTACCCCTTCGCACGGATTCCGTGCTCCACCTCGTCGGGGAGTTCTCGGAGGAGTTTTAGGTCAAGCATAATCGACGGACTACGGTCTACCGACTACAGTCTACCGCACGTTGGGCAGTTCACGCACGGAGTTTGGAGAGGAGTGCGCGGACCGCATCGCGACGGTGGGTCATGGCATCCTCCATCCGCGCTCCGCGCTCTCCCGCTTCGGCGATAGTACGTCCCTGCTCGGGGTGGAAAAAAATCGAGCGGAACGGGAAGCCCGGAATGCGGTGCACGGACGGCTGCGTGGCAATGGCACCGCGGTCGATCCCTACTCCGGTGAGTGCTGTGCCGTCTGGCGCAACGAATGCCACCACGGCATGCATCTGGCAGCCGCGACGCTCCGGTGGGATTCCATTCATTCGTCGGAGCACCTCCGCGATGAGTTCCTCGTCCGTCGCGTGGCGTCCATCGCCAAAGATGCGGCGGGAATGGACGCCGGGCCACCCGTCGAGCGCATCAATCTCAAGGCCGCTATCGTCCGCGATCGTCGGAAGGCCGGTCTGTTCGCAGTAGTACCGCGCTTTCGCAACCGCATTCTCCTCGAACGTGGTCGCGGTTTCTTCGATATCGGGAACGCCCGGAAACTCCGCGAGCGTGTGGGGGCGCGCGTTGAGCGATGCGAGGAGTCCACGAAGCTCCTCAATCTTCCCGGGATTCGAAGTGGCGAGGAGGATGTCTATACGTTTGACGCACCGCGTTCGATCTGCTAGGATGCACATGTCCAGTGTAGCATGGTGCTGCGCAGGGACGCATCGAACCTTCCCAACTCCACGCGGACGGCTGTTCCGCCTGCGATGGAAATCGTAGGATGCCATGGGAACGAAAGGAAAGTCGGAGGCGCTGAAGCTCCACCGCAGGGAATCCCCGCGATCGCTCGCAGGGCTCATCGAGCGGTTCCACAACCCCGAAACGAGCGAGGAAGAGGCGCACGGCCTCCTCGATCGGTTCAAGGAGCAGGGGCCAAAATTCGGACTCGGACCGATGTACGACGGGTGGACGCAAACGATCGAGTTCCTCTGCGCGATCGGGGATGAGGTCAACATCCACGCGAGCGTCGTTGCCTCGCAGGAGCTCCGGTGCCACGCACGCATCATCCTCGCACGGCATGTCCTCGGAGACCAGGACTTCTCGCACACGCACTACGATTCGCGCGAGGAAGCGAAGCGCGACGCGATGTGGGCGACCGTCTACCGCTTCTACGCCGCGAGCGCCGAGCACTGCTACCTGAACGAGAGCGACCACGCGCTCGTTCGAGCATTCTTCGCACCCAACGGTGGCGGTCGGCGCAACGGTGGAGATCCGCGCGCGTTCGCGCAGGCGCTCATCAACCTTTTGTTAAGTGATGTCCTCGAGGAGCGCGGCGAGATCGGCGCGATTCCGATCCTCTATGCGTACGTGAGGGAGCCGCTCCACAGTACGGCCAAACAGCATGCTGACGAGTCCATGCCCAAGACGCTCGCGTGGAATGGATGGCACAAGCTGGAGGATGCGGCCAATGATCACGATGCCGTGCTCCGCGTCCTTCGCGCGTGGATCGGAGCCGTGCCCGAGCTCGAACGGGACCTCGACTTCTGCGTACGCCGCGCGGCTACAGTGATCGAGTGGACGCTCTTCGAGATCACCGTGAACCAGCACACTTCGCTCGAACACGAACTCACCGCCGCGCGAACGCTCCTCACGCTCGTTGCGTACCTGCAACGCGTGTACCACAAGGCGCAGCGCGCCTAGGACGAGCGCGCCCGCAGTGTCCAACACTCAGTGTCCGACGTCTCCAGTTGCAAGCGCTTCGAGGCACCTTCGACATCAGGCCCCACGACCGATTCGGTCGTGGGGTTTCGCTGTTTCTGGGTTTATGACGCGGCCAGCTTTCTCGAATGGTACCGATGCCCCCGGTACTCCTTGAGCCGCTCGAGGCGCGTCTTCGGGAGACCGAGCGAGCGGAGCGTTTCATGGAATGCCGAGACGCTGCACGGCTGATCGTACCCAAGCGCGATGATGTTGGGCTTCAGGCGGCGGATGACCGCGAAATACCGCTCCGGCGGATCACCGATGACCGCGCGGTCAACCCACCGCACGCCGCTCACCAACCGCATGCGCTCTCGCGCCGTGAGCCGCGGCCGCCTCCCCTTCTCCCGCGTCGCCGCGTCATCGCGCGTGACGACCACGACGAGTTCATCCCCGAGCCGCCTCGCCTGCCTCAAAAACGCAAGGTGCCCGGGGTGCAGGAGGTCGAAGACCCCGAAGGCGAGGACGCGCTTCATGCGATTCTCTGCAATTGCATCCATCGGAAGTACCCCGCCTTGTGTCCTTCGTGCATATCGAGCACACGGAGTTCGGCCGCAGTCACCCACCGGTGCGCAGCGCATTCTTCAGGATCGGGGTGAAACGCCTCCGATGCGAGCGTGCAGGGCCACCCAATACCGACGATGTTCTGTATGAGCGGGCGCGATACGGATTTGAACTGCCAATCCCAAACCCACGGGCGGTCCACATCAATCGCCGCGAGTTCCACCCCGAGCTCTTCTCGAATCTCCCTCCGCAGTGCGTCGAGAATCGTTTCCGGACAATCAATCCGGCCGCCCGGAGCGTCCCACCGACCCTTCGAGTTCTGAATACAGAGGGCGGTTTCAACTTCCCAGCGCAACAAATTCCTGTCGGTGCTGTTTGACAAGTTCTCCGAATGCTTCGGCGGGTGTCCTCCAGTTGAGCACCGCTCGCGGTCTGCCGTTGAGTAGATCCTGGACCTTCCGGATCTCACGACGGGAGACGGCGGAGAGATCGGTGCCTTTGGGGAAGAACTGGCGGAGGAGTCCGTTCGTGTTCTCGTTCGTCCCGCGTTCCCATGGGCTGTGCGGGTGGGCGAAGTACACCTGCGCGCCGGTGTCCACCGTGAACTGGACGTGCTCGGCCATCTCCTTCCCCTGATCGTACGTGAGCGAACGAGCGAGCCCGCGGGGGAGGTGACGGACGGTGCGGGCGAAGGAGCGGCGGACCTCCGTTGCCTCCTTGGAGGCGAGCGGAGCGAGGAGCGTGAACCGCGTCGTCCGTTCCACGATCGTCCCGAGGGCGGACTGGTTCCGTTTCCCGACGAGGAGGTCACCCTCCCAATGTCCAGGAACCTCTCGTCCCGAGACCTCGGCAGGACGTTCCTCGATGCTCACCATTGCGGTGATCCTGCCGCGTCGCTCGGGGATGCGGGAGCGTTTCCGACGATCCGCTCGACCCTGGCGGAGGCAGGCGGCGATCTCCCGCTTCAGGGTCCCACGCGGCTGGATGGCGATCCACTGGTAGATGGCTTCGTGAGAGATGCGCATGCGTTCATCACCAGCGTACTCGATGCGGATGCGCCGCGCGATCTGCCGAGGAGACCACCGGAGCCGGAGGTGGGAGAGGATGTACCGTCGGAGTTGGTTGTTCCGATCAATCCGGTGGAACGTCCGAACGACATGGGCTGCTGCATCCGCTCGTTCCTGCGCATCGGTCGCCCGATAGGACTGTCCCGTCGCATGGTTCCTCCGGAGTTCACGGCTGATCGTGCTCCGATGCCGACCGAGCTGTCGCGCGATTCCTGCTGGGTGCATCCCCGCGACGAGGAGCCGGCTCGCCTCCTCACGCTCGGATGCCGAGAGCCGAACGTACCGATGGTTCTGTCCCATAGTGCTGACACCGTAGCAGGCGGTGTTGCACTAGGAAGTTGACGGCAAGACTACAATGACCAGGATTGCTTCGCTTCGCTCGCAATGACACCGGGACCTCCTCAATACTTGCCCAACGCATCGAGCCGATCATCGTCAATTCCGAAGTGGTGTGCGATCTCGTGGCGGATGGTCGCCGCGATCTCCCGACGGAGCTCCTCCGGATCATGGCCGAAGTCCTCGAACAACGGCCCCCGGAACACCATGATGCGATCCGGTACCACCGGCTCCCCGTCGTACCGCTCGGTCAACGCGACGCCATCGTAGTACGCGTACATCGTCTCATCCTCCGGGATCTCGCACTCCCGGAGTTGCTCCTCGGTTGGTTCGTCGGCGACGACGATCGCCACATTCCGGAGCCGCGCGCGGAACCGCTCCGGAATCCCCTCGATCGCCTCCATAACGAGGCGCTCGAACTCCTCCTGCGTGCATCGCATACATCATCGCCTCCCCTTCAAGTGCGCCGTCGCGCGAAATGCCGCCGCGACTTTCCTCATGACGCGCGCGGATGCGAGGAGCGAGGCGCGCTGGACGGTCCACTCACCGTAGCGGTCGTTCGCCGCATCAAGCGCCGCAGTCGCCGCGCGCCACCGTCGGTCGCGCGGGAAGAGCGACGCCTGCGCGTGCGCAGCGCGCACGAGTCCCCCGACGCTCACGCCGACGAGTCGAACCGGCTGCCGCACGTGCCACGCGCCGAGCATGCGCATGACCTCTCGGCTGATCCGCAACCCATCATCGGTCGCATCCGGAATCGTCGTCTGCTCATTTCGACTCGTGAAATCACGGAATCGGATGGTGGCATGAATCGTCGCGCCCCGGTATCCTGCACGACGCAGGCGCGCCGCGACCTTCTCCGCGAGTTCCTCGACGACCGGCCGGATCTCCGCGAGCGTCGTGAGGTCTTTCGGGAGCGTCGTTGCGTGTCCCATGGACTTCGGCTCCGGATTCTCCGCAACGACCGGCGAATCGTCGTGGCCAACCGCCATGTCGTGGAGCTCGCGCCCGTAGGAACCAAACTCCCCGACGAGACGGTCGAGTGAAGCCGCAGCGAGCTCGCCGACTGTCGTAATACCCATGCCTAGCAGCCGCGCCTCGATGCGCGCACCGATGCCGCAGAGATCGCGGAGGCGGAGCGAGGCGAGGAGATCGGAACGGGAGACCATTTTTAATTGCGTCATCTCGAGCGAGCTGGTGGCGAGTCGAGAGACCTCGTTCGATCGAGGTTTCTCCACTCCGCTCGCGTTGGTTCGCGGAGCCTGTCCTGAGCCGAGTCGAAGGAATCGAAATGACGCATCATCGTATACCACCACCAACCCATCCGGCTTATTGAAATCCGATGCGAGCTTCGCGAGGCGCTTGTTCGGTGCAATCCCGACGGAACATGTAATCCACTCCCCCACCTTCTCGCGCACGCGCCGTTTGATCTCCTGCGCGGCACGCACCGCACCCGCGGCATCACACCATCCCGTCATGTCCAAAAACGCCTCATCAATCGAGGCAACTTCAACATCCGGCGTGAACGATTCGAGGATCGCGATGACGCGGCGCGACACCCCCACGTACTTGTCCGGATCCCCGAGGACGAACTGAATCTGCGGGCAGAGCCGCCGCGCCTCACCGATGGTCATCGCGGACCTCACTCCAAACTTCTTCGCCTCCTTCGACGCCGCCGCAACCACTGTCCGCGACTTCGGATCTCCGCTCACCGCGATGGGAATCCCGCGCAGCGCCGGATTCGCCTGCTGCTCGACAGAGGCGAAGAACGAATCCATGTCCACGTGGAAGATGACCGCGTTTGCCATACGCACCTCAGCCACCTACATTGTAGGTACGGAGGTGATCCATGGCGAAATCCACGAAGTCCCGCGGCCACCGCATCATCGCTCTTTTCCCCGCAAAGGAAGCATCCCCCAGCAAAAAGACCATCGAGGGTTTCCTTGCTCAGCTCCTCAGCGATCCGCAGTTCCGCGAACAAATCAGCCGCGCCATTGAACGCGGCATCCACCAGGCCCTCCGCGACGTGCGCGAGCGGCGCCGCACCGGAATCGAAAAACCCGAAAATCTGATTCGCGCGAAATTCAGATGACATGCCGCCGTTGCTCGCCCCGCACACAGAGCCCCAGCACCCGCCGGGGCTCTGTTCAATGCGTCATGGTCGTCGGCGTTGCATCGTGATCGCCGCCGTGCTACGGTCTCATTGCCCTTTTCAATGTCCCTGAAAGGAGGACGTGATGCGCCTGCAGTCGGTCGGCCTCCGTGGGCGGAGGTTCCTCGTTCAGTTCTACGAAATCATGCGGGAATTCGGGCGTGTCATTCCATGGCTGGACGGCGTGGAGGACATTCGATTCGCCACGAACGGCGCGTACTTCCGAGACGGGATCCTCCGGCGGACCCGCCAGCGCGACGGGGACATCACGCCATACCAATTCGTCGAGAGCGACGATGGGCGCACGTTCATCGGCGGCATGCTCCACTTCACACACTCGCCGGAGCGTCTTGCGGATGCGCGGAATCGAGAGGTCGCGGAGCGCCTGACCGCGGAGGGAGCATCCTTTATCAGCTGTCTGCAGATACGGCCATCGCTCCGTGCCGCGGGGGTGGGGACGAGCATGATGCGGCGCGCGCTCCGAGCGATCCTCGTGGACAAGGGAGCGGTCTGGGGCGTCGTCTCGAACCCTCACATGCGGGAGTGGTACCGATCGCTCGGCGCGCGCACGCCGAGCCCCATCGAGAACAGGGACGGGCTCTGGATCGTCCACTGGGAACCGCGCGATGCCGCGCGATGATGGTACGACCCGACCTCCGAAATGGAGGTCGGGTCTTCGCGCTGACGCAGGCATCAACAATGGACGTACTCATGGCGGCCACGTTCGGGTACCCGCGCAACCCTGAGAACACAACGTCGCGTAGACGGTTGGATCCCACCTGCTTGTGTTGCATCCCGCCATGCAGTCATCGAAGAGACGCCTGCATGCGCCGGAATTGTCGCAGCCACATGTATCGAACTCGCACCATTCTCGACAGAGATCGGGGTACGCACATCTGCAGTAGCCCCCTCCGCAGGTCTCACCGCCGCGGCAGACGTGACCGCAGGCACCGCAGTTGGAGAAGTCGGTCCTCATGGTGGCGGGACCAACGTCGTCGGTGGTGCCGTTGCAATCATCGTCCTGGTCGTTGCAGATTTCCGAGGATGGGCGCTCCCGCGCGTCACACACGGTCGCACGTCCATCGGGCGCACAGGTCCACACGCCACTACTCGAACCGCACGTGGGTCCCCAGTTGATCGTGCACGGATTCCCGACGTCCTGAGCGAGGCCGACCCGCCAGTTTTCGTCGGTCTCGTCGTTGCAGTTGTCATCGAGACCATTACAGGACTCGAGCTGCGGCGGGAGAGGATCAACGGAGCAGACGGTCGCGCGACCGTCTGGAGCGCACATCCATGTGCCGGTGTTCGCGCAGGAGCCGATCCCTGCTGTGCAGGAGTTTCCGACGTCCTGCGCGAGGCCGATGTGCCACGGATCGTCGGTGGTGCCGTCGCAGTCGTCGTCGCGGTTATTGCAGCGCTCCGGTGCGCCCGGATGGACGTCGCGGTTGGTATCGTCGCAGTCCCCGGCAGCGGCGGTGTACCCATCGCCGTCCGCATCCGGTGGCGGTGCGGGAGTCGGCGGACACGTCACCCAGAGCGCGTTCGTCCCGCAGCCGCTCTCGTAGTTCGGGGGATCGCCGTAGGGATTCACCTTCCTCCCCCGCGAGTCCCGCACCTCGAAGTGAAGATGATGGCCGCAGGAATACCCTGTGTCGTCAGAGCGACCGAGTATAGCACCAGCCGCGACTGTGTCGCCCGCTCTCACCTCGAGCGTTCCTGCGATGAGATGTCCGTAGATGGTACGGTATCCGTTCGGATGTCGCATTCGAACGAAATTTCCGTATCCAACGCCCACGAAACACCCTGCCGCTGGCGGGATACCATCCTGCACGCGCTCGATGATACCTTCCGCAGCTGCTCGAACTTCCGTGTTCCGAGGGAAGGCGAAATCAATCGCTCGATGATTGCGATAGCAGGCGAAGTCGCAGGAGATGCGGAAGGTTCTGGCACTGGGGTAGTGCAGGAATCCTGCTTCTGCGTAAACGGCACGGGGCATGAGGAGCCAGACGACGGCTGCGATCGCCGTTCTCTTGATTGAGAGAATCACGGCATTACCTCCCTCCTCGCCCGGAGGCGAGATTTTCAGCGATCCGCATCAACACGGAAGAACCGGAGTCCCCCTGAACAACTGTTGTGAAACCATCCGCCGCCCACATGTAAACAGTCCGCGCACGGACATCGGTGTTGGCACCGAGTTCGGATTCGTAATCGAGTCGCGTGACGCCCCTCCTTGTCCCGAGTACTACCGTGGAGGCACTCACCTCCGAACCATAGCTGAGTACGGCATCCGCTAGGTTGAACGACCCAATCGTCACACCAACTGTCGCGGTCGCGTCAGATGGTTCGTCGAGTGATGGCAAGGGCTCCTCGTCAATGAGGATGGCTGTCGAGCCGCCTCGGTTGTTTTCCTCCACCCACCACCCCTCCGGGTACGAGATCGTGATCTCGAGGTTCTCGCTGCGGTACTCGGCCCAGCGCTCGGTGGCTCCCACATCGGCACCGGTATTCGTCGGCGGAGTCGTTGACGCTCCCCCGTTCTCGGATTGCTTCGAACACCCCGCACCGAGCAGCACGACCGCGGCCGCGGCAGCGCAGAGCGCAATACCTGTTCGATTGTGAATGAACTGCATCGTTGGACCTCCGTTGCTGTCCTGTTTCGTCCACATGTTCATCATACCATCTCGCGAGTTCATGGCGCGCACTCCTCTCCGC
>Ga0265296_1000956_pt1 | contig 36791 bp, 40 predicted proteins | sample MunlanPumphouse1_FD_189073 | JGI IMG/M metagenome (GOLD analysis project Ga0265296, IMG submission 189073) | Groundwater microbial communities from a municipal landfill in Southern Ontario, Canada - Pumphouse #1 | ecosystem: Environmental > Aquatic > Deep subsurface > Groundwater | place...
ATCTCGCGAATAGATATTCCGGTCTCAAGCAAGCGCTCTATTCTGCGCCGTTCGCTGTCCGTTATGTGGTTGTATCCCTTCATATTTTCCTATGTTAGGGTGTTCGGCTTCAAAGGTAAATTTGCTACCCTCGCCTGGGCGAGGAAAAGTTCTTTAATAAGGGAGGATTGTCATGGACGACAACAAGACCTTGAGTAACGCGGAACTGGAGTTGACGCAAAAAATTCAAATGCATTTTCCGAGAGGAATTATCTCTCTAGATGTGCTGAAAGCATGGAATTCCAGTAAAAAGGAGTTGATTACAGCGCGTCTTATTGAGACGTTTGGTAAAAGACCGGGAAAAAACAGCTTTGAATTTGAAAAGGATCCCATCCTTACCCTCATCGCCACCGTCAAAGTTCCCGCGAGAACCGGCAGATTCGTCGCCAAAGTCCACTTCATAGTAGACACCGGCAAAAAGGCAAAGGTGAAGATTTCCTATCTGGGAGATAACTTCAGAGAACATTTTCTCGGCAAAACCGAGGAACCAACTTCTGAAACAACCCTCTGCCAGCACGAGCTCAAGAAACCATCAAGAGACATCCCGATCATCAGCGAGCTCGGCGGCGAAAACAAAGCGGAAACAACGCTTTCCGCAATGTTCGGCCTTATGGAAATGCAACCGAATGGTGAAACAGGAACACTGCTTACCAACGGCTACGCCAACATATTCTATGTTCGTGACCTCGGTGGTGTGCTGTGGACGGTCCGCTGCCTCTGGTCTGGCGTTGGCTGGCTTGTGGGTGCGTCTTCTGTTGACTCTCCGCGCGATTGGGACGCGGGCGACCGTGTCTTTTCTTGCAATTCCTGAAAACTTAAAAACTTTAAATCTTTAAGAAAGGAGGATTAGACACTTAGACCCTTGGAAACTTTAAAATTTCCAAGGGTTTTTATTTTTGTGTTATAATCAAAAAATGGCAAAGCAATGGGTGGTAAGGGAAAAAATTTCTGACGACTTGGTTCGGCAGATTTTGTTTTATAGGGGCGTTAAGGAAGAAAAAGAAATTGAAAAATTTTTGAATCCCGACTATGAAAAAGGCCAGTATGACCCCTTTCTGATGAAAGATATGGATAAGGCGGTGGAGAGAATTTTGCGGGCGGTAAAGAATAACGAGAAAGTCGTCATTTACGGCGACTACGACGCCGACGGCGTGTGTTCCTCCGCGATTTTCCACGAATTTTTCAAAAAAATCGGCTTCAATAATTTTCACATTCACATACCCGACCGGCACATGGACGGATACGGGTTGAATTCAAGCGCCATTGATGAATTTAAAAACTTGAAGGTTAATTTAGTCATCACTTTGGATTGCGGAATAAGCGACTATGAAGAAGTTGAGGAGTTAAATAAGGCGGGGATTGACACGGTTATTACCGACCATCATTTAACCCCAGAAAAATTGCCAAACGCACACGCTGTTGTTGATTCAAAACAAAAAGACGACAGCTATCCGTTTAAATTTCTCTGCGGAGCGGGAGTGGCGTTCAAAACTATTCAGGCGCTAATAAAAAAAGGCGACTTTAATATCACATTCGGCTGGGAAAGGTGGCTTTTGGATTTGGTTTGTTTGGCGACAATTGCCGACATGGTTCCTCTTGTTGATGAAAATCGCGTGCTTGCTGGCTTCGGCTTGAAGGTCTTAAGAAAAACACAAAGGGCGGGGCTCAAGTCCTTTTACAGGAGATTGTCATTCAATTCGGCAAATTTAAATGAAGATGATATATCTTTCATGCTTGTGCCGCGGCTCAATGTCTCGGGCAGAATGGACCATGCCAACGCCAGTTTTGAATTGCTGGTGACGGAATCGGCGGAGGAGGCGGATTGGATTACCGGAAAAATGGAAATGATGACAGCGGAAAGAAAAAGCATCGTGGAAGATATCACAAAAGAAATAAATGAAAAAATAAAACAAGCTGGCGGAGCGCCGGAAATTATCGTTGCCGGAAATATGGATTGGAATACGGGTGTGCTGGGAATGACCGCCTCACGCGTCGTGGAAAAATACAACAGGCCGGTTTTTTTGTGGGGGAAGGGAGGAGCAAAAGAAATTAAGGGGTCGGCGCGAAGCGACGGCTCTATAAGTGTTGTTGATTTGATGAATGCGGTGGCGGAAGGAGTTTTAATTGAGGCGGGCGGACATGCCATGGCAGGAGGATTTTCGGTGAGCGACGGGAAAATAGGCGATTTGGAAAAAGAAATTTTGGCGGCGTTCGCGAAAATTCCAAAACAAGCAACTGATGGTGAAACTTTACACATAGACAAGGAATTAAAAATTGAAGACGTGAACGAAGAAACTTACGCGGCCATAGAAAAATTAAGCCCATTTGGGAAGGATAATCCGAAGTCGGTTTTTTTGTTTTCCGACTTGGAAATTTTCAATGTGCGCAAATTCGGCAACGGCGGAATTCATTTGCAGTTGGATTTCAAAAAAACGGACGGCGGTGTTGTTTCAGCAATAAGCTTTTTCTCCAATGGCAATAACCACCGACGCCAGGCGTCGGTTGAACAACCGACGCCTGGCGTCGGTGCGGGTCAGCGCATTGACCTTGTTGCCACTTTGGAAAAATCATTCTTCCGCGTCACACCCGAATTGCGATTGAGGATAGTTGATGTAAAATTAAAGCATGTTAAAATTTCCTAAAAACTTTTATTGGGGCGCGGCGACTTCCAGCCATCAGGTTGAGGGCGGGAATAATAATGATTGGTCAGAGTGGGAAAAAGATAATGCTGAACGGCTGGCAAAAGAAGCGGGAGAACGATGGCAGAAATGGCAACAGGAAAAGTTTCCGGAAATGTTTGACACGCAGAATTACATTTCCGGTCGCGCCTGCGACCATTACAACAGATATGAAGAGGACTTTGACATTGCCAAATCGTTGGGTCACAACGCGCATCGTTTTTCCGTGGAATGGTCGCGCATAGAGCCGGAGGAGGGGAAATTTGACGAAAAAGAAATTGAACATTACAGAAAGGTGATTGAGGCGCTGAAAAAGAGGGGCATTGAGCCATTTGTCACTCTTTGGCATTGGACCTTGCCTGTTTGGCTTTCCAAAAAAGGCGGAGTGGCTTGTCGCGGGTTCTCGGTGTTTTTTGAGCGATACGCGGAAAAAATGGCGGGTTCTCTCGGAGATTCGGTAAAGTTTTGGCTGACAATCAACGAACCGGAGATTTACGCGCTGAACGCCTATAATCGCGGAAGATGGACTCCTCAAAAAAAGGGAATCTTTTCTTTCTTCAAAGCGATGCGAAGTTTGATAAAAGCGCACCGCAGGGCGTACAAAAAAATCAAGAATTCAAGCCCGTATTCTTTTGTCGGCATTGTTTGCAACTTGTCGGATTTCAAGTCCGCGGAAGGTTTTATAAATGCCATTCTGAAAATTTTTTCTGAAAGATATTGGAACCATTATTTTCTAAGGTATGTCAAAAATCAGATTGACTGCATTGGCTTGAATTTTTATTTTCATAACAGAATAGATTACGGATTGAATAAAAATAAAAATGAAGTTGTTTCTGATGTGGGCTGGGATTTGCATCCGGAAGGCATTGAAAATGTTTTGATGAATTTAAAAAAATACAACAAGCCAATTTATATAACGGAAAGCGGATTAGCGGACAAAGAAGACAAAAACAGAAAATGGTTTATAGAAAAAACAATTGAGGCCGTGGCTGGCGCTATAAATCAAGGCGCGGATGTGCGCGGTTATTTTCATTGGTCGCTTCTTGATAATTTTGAATGGGACAGCGGTTTTTGGCCGAGATTCGGTTTGGTGGGGATAAATTACGAAACTTTAGAGCGAAAAATTCGCCCAAGCGCATTAGTGTATAAAAAAATAATTGAAGAAAACGGATTATGAGCTGGATTTTGATTGCCGTTCTTGCGCAAGTTATTTTGGGAACCTCGGCGGTTTTTGACAAGCTTCTTTTGGGCCGCAAATTTTTTAATCCGTTGGCTTATACTTTTTGGCTGGGCGTTTTAGGAATTTTTGCGGCAGTTTTGTTGCCTTTTGGGTTTCAAATTGTTTCCTTGGGCGTTATTGTTAAAGCTGTTTTTGCCGGCATCTTTCTTATTCTGGCCATGCTGTTTCTTTTTTACGGGCTTGATAAAGGCGAGGCGTCGCATATATTGCCGGCCGTGGGGGGAATCTCTCCCATATTTACTTTAATTTTTGGATATTTTTTCCTCAATATTTGGCTGGGGGCGGGAGAATTGCTGGCGTTTTTTGCTCTTATTGCCGCCGCTCTTATTCTTTTTCTTACCGACAAAAAAGATACCAGAAAAATTTCTCTTTTTCTGATATTGGCCAGCTCTTTTTTCTTCGGCATATCAAATGTTTTAAGCAAGATTGTTTTCAGCGCCGGAAATTTCATAACCGGATTTTTTTGGATAAAAATAGGCGGATTGATTTTTGTCCTGTTGTTTCTGTTCTCCGGAAAAATCAGAAAAAACATTTTTGATTCCTCACACCAAAGTCCTCGCCGGCATCGGTTTCTCTATTTTTCCAATCGCTTGTACGCAGGCGTCGGTTCTGTGCTAGTAAGTTTTGCCGTTTCCCTTTCGTATATTCCTGCTTTAGTTGACGCCTTTCAGGGGTTGAAATATGTCATAATTTTTATTTTTGCATGGGTTTTTTTAAAAGAAAAATTCAAAGGAAAAATTCTTGCCGGAAAAATTATAGCCACAATTTTTGTGTCGTTGGGAATTATCTTATTGGCCCTCATAAGTTACGCGAGGAACATCCCCATCAACGACAGCCGTTCCATAACATGGGGGCTGACTTATTCAACAAAACAGGCCGAGGGGCTGGGCTTGGATTGGCGAAAAACATACGAAGATATTTTAAAAGAATTAAATCCTAAAAAAGTGCGGCTTGTTGTTTATTGGGACCAGGTTGAATCGGAAAAAGGAAAATTTAATTTTTCAGAAACGGACTGGTTGCTCAAAAAAACGGAGGAAAGTGGCGCAAGGACGGTTTTAGCTTTGGGAATCAAAGTTCCGCGATGGCCGGAAGTCCACCTTCCCGTTTGGGCAAGAAATCTAACCCCGGAAGAAAGGGAAGAGGCACTGAAAAATTATCTTGAAAAAACAATAGGCCGCTACAAAGACAATCCGGCTGTGGAAATGTGGCAAATTGAAAACGAACCATATCTTAGATTTGGCGAAAAAACGGAGCGCGGCAAAAATTTTTTAGAAAAAGAAATTGAAATGGCCAAAAAAACAGACAACAGTCATCCAATTCTCATAACCGACGGGGGAGAATTCGGCCTTTGGTATAAGGCGGCGAAAGCCGGCGATGTTTTCGGCACAACAATGTATCGAAACACTTATACGAATATTTTGGGCTGGCTTTTTGGAAACACAGAATACCCGTTTAGTCCCGGTTACTTTAAATTAAAAGAAAAAATAATAAGATTTTTAATTAACAATAATGAAAAAAAATTCATAGTGATAGAATTACAAGGAGAGCCATGGAGCAATGTTGGCTTGAATCGGCTTTCTCATGAGGAACAAGTGAAGCTATTCAGCCCTGACTATTTTGCTGATACAATTAAATATGCGAAGGAAACTGGATTTGACGAGTATTATCTTTGGGGCGCGGAATGGTGGTATTATATGAAAGAAAAATATAACGATTATTATTATTGGGAATATGCAAAAAATTTATTTGGGCGTTGATGTCGGGGGGACAAAAATAAAGGCAATCCTACTGAATATAAAATCAGGCCGTCGTTTTGGCGCCTTTGAGGGAAAAACTCCCCAAAATTTTCCTGCTTTTAATAAATTTTTGGAAAAAGGCATTAAGGGAGTAATTAAAAAAACTAAAATTTCCGGCATCGGAATTGGCCTGCCTGGCGTGGTAAAAGACGGAAAATTATTAGAAGCGCCACATCTTCATTTTTTGAAAAATTGGAATGTCCGCAAATTTCTTTCGCGTTTTCGCGTTCCAGTAAAAGTGGAAAATGACAGCAGATGCTTTCTTGTTAGTGAATCAATATTGGGTGCCGGAAAAAATAAAAAAAATATCGCCGTTTTGACGATAGGGACGGGCATAGGCGGAGGATTAATGATTAACGGGAAAATTTATCGCGGCGGAGGCAGCGCGGGAGAATTCGGTCACATGATTATAAACAGGGAAAAAACATTGGAGGAATTGGGAGCCAAAAAAGCGTTTTTAAAAATGGGCGACAGGAGTAAGGTTATAGGCGCCGGCATTGCGGACATAATCAACGCATTTGACCCCGATGTTGTTATTTTGGGCGGTGGCGGAGTTTTTCACGGCGGCATGAATATGGAAAAAGTGAAAAAAGTCGCGAGAAAAAACATAATTTCTCCCGTTTCAAAAAAGACAAAAATTGTGAGAGGTAAACTGGGAGAAAGCGCTCAGGCAATCGGCGCGGCGTTGTTGTTTAAAGTAAAATTATGAAAATAAAAAAAGAGAAGTTAATCGTTTATACCGACGGCGGGTCGCGGGGGAATCCGGGGCCGGCGGGGGTGGGCGTGGTGATTTGCAATGAAAAAGGAAGCGTCGTCAAGGAATATGGGAAGGATATTGGCGTGCGTACTAACAACGAAGCGGAATACGAGGCGGTTGTTTTCGCCTTGCAGAAAATCAAGCAATTGTTCGGCAAGGGCAAGATAAAAAATTTTGAAATTGAAATGAGAATGGACAGCCAACTGATAGCGCGCCAACTTAAAGGAGAATACAAAATTGAAGAAGAAAAATTATTTCCGTTATTTATAAAAATTTGGAATCTTCGCATGAGTTTCGGCAAAATCTCGTTTACCGAAATCCCGCGCGAAAAAAACCGCGAAGCCGACCGGCTCGCCAACGAGGCGATGGATAAAAAAGAGACAAAGAGAATGTTTTAGAGGTTAAAAAAATGCTTCGAAAAACCAGCGATCGCAGAAATATCAAATCTTTTTATATACTCCAATTTATTCCATTGTCGCATATTGATTTTGTTTTGATGGCTTGCTAAGCTTATTACAGAATCAAATCTGCATTGCGGATTGAAAATTAACAAAAAGGAGGTAGTCGTGACAAACGATTTAGATAAAAAAGAAACTGATAAGTATAAGGTTTTTTTCGAGGCCCGCGCTATTCCGCAAATTCTTTTCAAGGAATTCACGGAAAAATACAGCCAAGGACCTCCTATTGAGATTGCGGTCGGAAGCAATCTTTTTCAGATGTCTGACATTGTTGTTGAGGAAAAAGTCTCAGGATATCTAGGTTTATCGCAGTTTGATAATGAAAAAACAATTCTTGTTGTATGGGCATGGAAGCCTAAAGATAAGGACGATCGTTTTGAAGGAACGGAACCAGAGCGGCTTCTTGAGGTTGTTTGCGGCCCGACGCCGTTTGGGGGATGGGATTGCGTGCGAGGTCAATGTTACGATAACCTTGTAAGCCTAAGTTTTCCATTTAGAGGATATAAGGCGGACATCCTTGCCGCAAAGCTCGCAGCAATGGTGCAGATCCGTGTGTGCGAGTTGCTAAATAGCCCTCATTATGAAAAAACAAAGCCAACTTATGATAGCTGTGTTTAGAAGAAAAATAAAAAAGGGGACTAAGTCCCCTTTTTTTAACGATATTTTTTAGCAAGCTCGTGAGCTTTTTTGCCCCCGGGATCATGCTTTTCCATTTCGTCAATTAATCTCATTCTTGTGCTTATAGCAATTGCTTTTTCGCCGTCTGGATCATACCCCTTCATTTTTTTTGCCCAAGCAGAAAGATTTGTTCCACCTCTTTCTTCGCGGTCCACCTTTTCTTTGTTTGAACCATAACGCTTTTTGACTTTCATGCTTCCTCCTTTAAATTTTATTCAGTCGTTTCATGATTTTTCTCATTCTTTTTGTGATTTTTATAACATGCTTCTTGTCTACCGATGCAAGAAAAGTTTGATCCCTATCACAAGTTTGATTCATAAATCTGCTAGTCTTTTTTATCTGATTTTTGGTCAGCATAACTCCCCCTTTGTTTTTTAATAAAAGTTCTTTCTGGGCTTATGTTATCATTTTAATCAAATATATGCAAAAGACGGTTGCAATTTTATTGGCGGGGGTTGTGGCGGGGGTTTGTTTGCGGTCTTTTATTGATTTTGGCCTGGCATTTGCCGGGCTTTTTGTTTTTCTCGGGGTAATTTTTATTGTTGTTAGACACTCGGTGTCTAACAAGATTATTTTAGGTGTCGCATTATTTTTTATCGCGATGGGTTTGGGGATGTTTCGCTATGATATTAAAGATGCGCGCGATTTGTCGCTTGATAAAAATGTCGGCTCGCGGGTGGTGTTGCAGGGAATTATTAATGGCGAGCCGGACGAGCGGGAGAATTATACCCGCCTTGTGGTTGAGGCAGACCCGCCTGACGGCGAGGCAGGCAAAAATAAAATTTTAGTTTATACCCAACATTATCCGGAATTCAAATATGGAGACGAGGTAAAAATAAGTGGCGTATTAAAAAAGCCAAGCAATTTTAGTAATGACTTTGATTGGGAGTCATATCTTGCCAAAGACGAAATTTATTATGAAATGTTTTATCCCCAGACAAATCTGATTTCGTCTGGCAATGGATTTTTTATCAAGCGCTGGATGTTCGCGATAAAAGAAAAATTTATTAGTGTCTTAAATAACGCCATGCCGGAGCCGAATTCCGGTTTTATGGCGGGAGTCACCATCGGCGCAAGAAAAAGCATGCCGAAAGATTTATTGGATGATTTCAAAAAAACGGGAATTATCCATGTAGTCGTGCTTTCCGGATACAACATCACCTTGGTTGCCGATTTCATAATGCGCGCGTTTTCTTTTTTACCGCAGGCGCTGGGGATAAATTTGGGCGCAATCGGTATTATTCTTTTTACTTTGATGGCGGGCGCCAGCGCGGCGACCGTGCGCGCCTCAATTATGGCACTGCTTGTTATTTTGGCGCGGGCGACTGGCAGGATTTACGCCATCACTTGGGCGCTTTTTCTCACCGGCTTTTTTATGGTTTTGCAAAATCCAAAAATTCTCCGTTTTGACGCCGGTTTCCAGCTTTCGTTTCTTGCCACACTGGCGCTGATTTATTTGGCGCCGCATTTTGACAAAAAACTTCACTTTATCACAAATAAATGGAAAATTCGCGAGATTGTTTCTGCTTCTATTGCCACGCAAGCTTTCGTTCTGCCACTGCTTTTATATAAAACGGGAATTTTCTCCGTCGTTGCCTTGCCGGTTAATCTTTTAATTTTAATTTTTATGCCAGTCACCATGCTTTTGGGATTTGTCACTGCCGGCGCTGGCATGATTTGGGGAGTGTTAGCTGTTCCTCTTGGCTGGCTCGGCTATGCCCTCACCCAATATGAACTTTTTGTGGTAAAAATTTTCGCCAACCTGCCCTTCGCGTCATTTAATATAAAAAACTTTCCGTTATGGCTGATGCTGGGAATATATGCAGTTTACGCTTGGTGGATTTATAAAATAAAAAAGAGCGGTTGATTTCCCGCTCTTTAGTCTTCCTTTACTTTCCCTTTCCTCCGTAATTTTTGTGCCACGATGGCTTGTATACCTTAACGTCGTTTTTACCCACTTCTAACTCTAAAGCAACTTCTTTAAGGAGCTTTTTCTCTTTCTTATTGAATAATCCTAATGAATGCACGCGCGTTAATGCGGAAGTAACCTCATAATCTTTTAGATCAATCATGGAGAGCATACTGCAGGCATGCAGATTACTTAAGGCGCTATCTACCTGCTCGCAATAAGGAGAATAGTCCCTTGTGTCAAAAATAAAATCTTTGAATATTTTTTTAAACCTCTCTTTTTTTGACATGGCGTAAAAGAAAGCCATTATTTCTGGTTTGCTCGCTCTTACTCTTGTGCCTGCGTCCAAAAGGCCAAAAACACAAAAAACAACGTCTGACGGAATTTTTGGTATCATCTTTTCTCCTTTTAAATTAAAGTTCAAATATCTGCCCTTATGCTAAAATAAAACCATAAAAAATGCAATCTTTTAGAAAAAATTTTAAATGGTATTTTGTCGGTGTTCTGTTTCTGGCGGCGTTTTTTGTTTGGTACGCGGTTTATGCGGAAAGCAGGCAGGAATTGGAAGTTGATTTTCTTGATGTTGGGCAAGGCGATGCCATTTTTATCCAAGCATCAAACGGCAACCAAATTTTGATTGACGCCGGGCCGAACAAGGCGGTTTTGCGCGAATTGTCAAAGGTGATGCCGTTTTACGACAGAAGCATTGATATGGTAATAGAATCGCATCCGGATTCTGACCACATCGGCGGTTTGCCTGAAATTCTTAACAGGTATGATGTTGGCGTAGTGATGGAATCGGGAGTGAATACTGATAGCGCCGTTTACGCCGAAACGGAAAAATTGATTAGTGAGAAAAATATTAAAAAAATACTGGCGAGAAAAGAAACGCGCGTAAACTTGGGTGACGGCGGATATATGGATATTTTATTTCCAGACAGAGACGTTGCCGGCATGGATACTAACGACGCGTCTATAATAATGAAATTGCAATATGGCAGCAAGTCATTTCTTTTTACCGGCGACTCGCCGGCGAAAATGGAAAAATACCTCATTTCTTTAGATGGAAAAAATTTAGATGCTGATGTTTTGAAGGTCGGTCATCATGGCTCAAAAACTTCCAGCTCACAAGAGTTTCTCGGCTATGTTTCGCCGGAGTACGCGGTTATTTCCGTCGGCAAGGACAACAAATACGGACATCCGCATCAGGAAATATTGGACCGCTTTCAAAAATTCGGTATCAACATTCTCCGCACCGACCAACTCGGCGCGATTAAAATAAAATCAGACGGAGAAAATTTTAAAATCCAATAACCCACTAGGGTATTCCAAGTTCTTGCTATCGCTAGAAGTTGGTATACTCTTAGATTGTTTGCAGATTAATTGTTTGCAAATTAGAGAAAAATCTTTTAAGATTATTTTATGAAAAACGAACGAACACTTATTATAATTAAACCGGACGGGATACAAAGAACTCTCATTGGAGAAATAATAAAAAGGTATGAAAGAACCGGCCTCAAATTGATTGGCTTGAAAATGTCCATTCCAAATAAAGAGCATGTGAAAAAACATTATCTGGTTGACCCAGAATGGGTGAGAAAAGTCGGCGAGAAAGCCATCTCTTCTTATCAAAAAAAAGGATTGACCCCGCCGTCAAACAATCCGGAGGAAATCGGCAATAAAATTCTTGAAAATCTTCAGAATTATCTTTCTTCCGGCCCAGTGATTGCCATGGTGTGGCAAGGAAATCAGGCAGTGGGCATTGTCAGGAAGATTACCGGCGGCACGGAACCGCTCACTTCCGATGTGGGCACTATCCGCGGTGACCTAACCGTTGATTCTTATCAAATTGCGGACACGGACAGCCGTCCCATTAGAAATTTAATTCACGCTTCCGGAACAGTTGAAGAGGCAGAAAAAGAAATCGCTCTTTGGTTTTCGAATGATGAAATTTTAAACTACCGCCTGATTCAAGAACAAATTCTTTACGACGTCAACTTAGATGGAATTTTAGAATAAACGGCTCTTTTTAACGCTCTAAAAGTTGACCCCCTGTCTTTTTGTGTTTGAGATTGGGAAAGTGGATAATTTTTCTTGTGAAGTTTTTTCATCGCGGGTGTATAATATGAGCAGGTTATTGAGGGTGTACTTTCTAGATCAAATAATTTGCTTCGGGAGCCCTAAGTCTTATCGGCCCTTGGGTCGGTTCGCTGGCACCCACCTGGCATTTAGCTAGGAAAGTTCCCACCTTCAGTAACCTAATAAAGAATCTCGCTCGGCGGGATTTTTTATTTCAAGAAATTAATGTATGATATAGGAAATGGCGCAAAAAGATAAAATTCGTTTCTCATTTTTTGGCGGAGTCGGAGAGGTGACCGGCGCCAATTATCTCTTGGAAGGAGAAAAGGGAGGCAAAAAAACATCTCTGATTATTGATTGCGGGTTTTTTCAGGGTTCAAGAATAAGCGAAGAAAAAAATAAGGAGCCGTTCCCATTCAATATAAGTTCCGTTGACGCCGTTCTTATCACCCATGCTCACATTGACCATATCGGCAGAATTCCAAAACTGGTAAAAGATGACTATAAGGGGAAAATTTTTTCCACTATTCCGACAAAAGAATTTTCCGAAATAATGCTGGAAGACAGCTTGGGAATTTTAATGAAAGAAAACAAGCGCAACGGGAAACAGGATTTGATTTACGATGAAAACGACATTAGGAAAGCAATGAGCCAATGGGAGGCGGTTGATTATCATCAAGAATTCAGTGTGGGCGACTTTAAAATAGTTTTCAAAGACGCCGGTCACATTCTCGGCTCGGCGATAATTGAACTGGAATTTAACGGCAAGAAAATTGTTTTTTCCGGCGACCTAGGCAACCCGCCCAACCCTTTGCTTAAAAACACGGAAAAAATAACCGATGCCGATTATATGGTGGTGGAAAGCACTTATGGCGACAGGGAACACGAGCACTTAGGTGATGCCAATTTAAAACTAGAAAGAGTAATTGAAGATACAATTCAAAAAAGAGGCGTTTTAATGATTCCTGTTTTTTCCATTGAACGGACCCAAAAAATCCTTTTTGAAATAAACGATTTCGTTGAGCACGGCCGTATTCCGAAAGTGCCTATTTTTTTAGACAGCCCTTTGGCAATTAAGGCCACCAACATATACAAAAAAAATCAAAAATATTTCAATGAAAGCGCCAAAAACATCATCCGTTCCGGAGACGAGCTTTTCAATTTTCCCGGCCTCAAAATGACTCCGACCGTTGAGGAATCAAAAGCCATAAACGAAGTGCCGGCGCCGAAAATTATTTTGGCCGGTTCGGGAATGTCCAACGGCGGAAGGATTGTGCACCATGAAATGCGTTATCTTTCCGATTCTAAAAACGCCTTGCTTCTTATCGGATACCAAGCGGCTGGGTCCTTGGGCAGATATATTCAGGACGGGGCGAAGACGGCGAATATTTTGGGCGAGACGGTGGCGATAAGAGCGAAGATTGAAAACATCAGCGGTTATTCGTCCCATCCCGACACCAATGAGCTTTTTGATTTCGTCCATAATTCAGAAGACACATTAAAAAAAGTTTTTGTCGTTCAGGGCGAGCCAAAAAGCTCGTTATTTTTTGTTCAAAAACTGCGGGACAATCTCGGCATTGACGCTGTTATGCCGAAATATGGAGAAAGTTACGAGTTTGAGGTATAATTTAAAATAACTTATGGATCAAGACAGGCACATGCATTTGAAAATAAAAATCTGCGTCTCGGGCGCGGCGGAAACGGGGCACTGCGGCCCAGATTCTTTGGAGCTGGCAAAGGAAGTAGGGAGGGAGATAGCGCGACAGGGAGCGGTGCTCGTCACAGGCGCCACCACTGGCTTTCCTTTTTGGTCAGCCATGGGCGCTAAGGAAGTCGGCGGAATATCATTGGGACTTTCGCCCGCGTCCACAGAAAAGGAGCACGTTGAGGGCTATAAACTGCCTTTAGAATTTCAGGATTTGATTATTTATACCGGTTTTGGTTATTCCGGCAGAAACCTGCTTCTCACTCGTTCGTCTGACGCCGTTATTGTCGGCTGCGGCAGAATGGGCACGCTGAACGAATTTACTATCGCCTATGAAGACGACAAGCCGATAGGAATTCTGCAGGGGAGCTGGCAAACAGACGAATTGATAGACAAAATTATCAAAGAATCTCACAGGGGGCCGGGGAAAGTTATTTTTGATTCAGACCCGAAAAAACTCGTGGAAAGAATAATTGAGCTCGTAAAAAAAGACAAAATCAGCAAATAATTTTTAATGAATAAAAATTGGCATACTCTTTCAACTCTTGATGTTATTAAATTGTTGGGGTCGGAAGAATACGGACTGACTAAAGAAGAGGCAAAAAAGCGTCTCCAAGAATATGGCCCAAATAAACTAGCGGAAGGAAAGAAAGATTCTCTTGCCGTTATTTTTTTGCGTCAGTTTCAAAGCCCTCTGATATATATTCTTTTTGCGGCGGGCATGATTGTTTTTGCCATGGGAAATATTACTGATGGCTTTGTTATTTTTGCTGTCCTTATTTTTAACGCCATTGCGGGGACATTGCAAGAAGGCAAGGCGCGAAACACTTTACTTGCCCTTAAAAATTTTTCTGAGACCAACGCCACTGTGTTACGTGACAACAGGGAAATAGTTGTTCCAGACAAAGAAGTGGTTCCGGGAGACATTATTGCGATTCAAGAAGGAGAAAAGGCGCCGGCTGACGCCAGAATTATTTTTTCTAATTATTTCAAAGTTGACGAAGCGGCATTGACCGGTGAATCAGCGTCTATTCATAAAACTCCCGACATTTTGGCAGACGAAGATTTGCCGGTTGCCGACCAAAAAAATATGATTTTCAAGGGAACCCATATTGTTGCAGGTAATGCAAAAGCTATTGTTGTTGCCACTGGCCCCTTGACCGTTATTGGAAAAATTTCCAGGGAGATCGCCGGTATAAAAACGGAAATTCCTTTAAAAGCAAATATCCGTTATCTTTCTAGGATTATTATCGCGGCCGTAGCGGTAATAAGCTTTACTTTGTTTTTTCTTGGCCTCGCTATGGGGAAACCAGCCAAGGAGATGTTTGCCACGGTCGTTTCTCTCTCTGTTTCCATTATTCCGGAAGGTTTGCTCGTCGTGATGACTTTAGTTTTGGCAACGGGGGTGTGGAGAATGAGCAGGCGCAATGCCTTGGTAAAAAAACTTCAAGCGGTGGAGGCGTTAGGCCAAGCGCGCGTTATTGCTATGGACAAGACGGGAACTATCACTAAAAACGAAATGGTTGTTAAAAAAGTTTACCTGCCTGCCGGCAAGGCGGGCACAAACGGCAATTTTTTTGAAGTTGGCGGCGACGGATACGAACCTAGAGGCGAGATAACGCTTGGAGATAGAGCCGTAGACCCCCTTAATCATCCGGAAATGATTTTAGCCGGAAGAGTCGCTTCCTTTTGCGCAAATGCGCATACTTTTTTTCTGGAGGAGGAAAAACGGTGGCATATTGCCGGAGATCCGACTGAAGCGGCTATCGGGGTATTTGCCGAAAAAATCGGTTTTCATAAAGACGAGCTGGAACGCGAGTCGCCGAGAATTGCTGACATCCCTTTTGATTACAAAAATAAATATCATGCGACTCTTCATGAAGAAGTCGGGGGTGGAGGATTTTTAACCGTGGTCGGCGCGCCGGAAGTCATACTGGATCTTTCTAAATTATCAGAAGAAGAAAAAATGAAATTGGAATCCGTTTTTCATAAAATGTCTGAAGACGGCCTGCGAGTCCTTGCTTTTGCGGCCAAAAAGGGAAAAAAGGAAAATATTTCTCCTGAAGATGTTAATAATCTAACCTTTGCCGGTTTTTTCGGAATAAAAGACAGCTTGCGGCCCGAAGCGATTGAATCAATTGGGAAGGCAAAATCGGCGGGAATAAAAGTAGTGATGATTACTGGCGACCATAAAATAACCGCCATGTCTATTGCGAAAGAAGCCGGTATTTTGGGAGAAAAAAAAGAAGAAGAAATAATTATTACAGGTAAGGAAATAGACGGCCTTTCCGATTCCGAGCTTCGCAAAATAGTTGGAAAAGTTTTGGTATTTGCCAGAGTTACCCCTGAACATAAATTGAGAATCATTAGAGCGTACAGAGAAAATGGAGAAATTGTGGCCATGACCGGAGATGGGGTGAATGACGCCCCTTCTCTTGTGGCGGCCGATCTTGGAATAGCTATGGGAAAAATCGGCACGGAGGTGGCAAAAGAAGCGTCAGATATAGTTATTTTGGACGACAATCTCAACAGCATCGTCTCTGCCATTGAGGAAGGGAGAAGTATTTATAAAACAATAAAAAAAGTCATTCTCTATCTTTTTTCGACAAGCATCGGCGAGGTGTTTACTATTGCCGGCGCGCTTCTTCTTGGTTTTCCTCTTCCTCTTTTGCCGGCGCAAATCATTTGGCTTAATTTTGTGACCGACGGATTTCTTGATGTGGCATTAGCCATGGAGCCGAAAGAAAAAGGCCTGCTTCAAAAAAAATTTGAACGGCCCAAAAAATATCTCGTCGATTTGCTGATGACAAAAAGAATGTTTCTTATGGCCATACCCATGGCGGTCGGAACGCTTTTTGTTTTTGAAAAATATTTCGGGACGGATATAGTGAAAGCATGGACAATATCTTTGACAATTTTGGCGGTGTTCCAGTGGTTTAACGCATGGAATTGCCGCTCTGAAGAGAGGTCAATTTTCCGGATGAATCCGTTTTCCAATAAATTTCTTATCGGCGCCACCATAGTTGTTATTTTACTGCAGTTATTGGTTATTTATAATCCTTTGATGCAAAAAATTATGCGGACAAGCCCTTTGGCTCTTTCTGATTGGCTGATTATTGTCCCGATTGCTTTTTCAATCATATTTTTTGAAGAAATAAGAAAATTCTTTTACCGAAGGAAACTAATTCCGCTCCGTTAGAAATTTTGCTATTTCTGCTATAATAAAGTTATGGTAAATCATCAAAAATCAGAACTCTATTTCTTGTTCTTTCTCCTCGCTGGAATTTTTATCATCGTCTTTTTCATTTTTAAACCTTTTCTCTATGTCATTGTCTTGGCGATAGTTTTTGCAACTGTTTTTGGACCGCTACATAAAAAAATGCTCGCTATGACGCGAGATAGAAAGAGTTTGGCGGCGCTCCTCGTCACTGCCACTATTCTTGCCGTCGTTGTCGTACCCCTCACATTTTTAGGAATACAGATTTTTCAGGAAGCATCGGGGCTTTACTCTTCTCTCGTCGGCAATGGCGACGCAACCAACCTTTCTCGCGTCGTGGGTGATACCATACAGGGTCTCGCAAGATTTTCTCCTGTGCCGATAGAGTTCTCCGTTGATGTTAACCAGTACTTAAAGCAGGGATTGAGTTGGTTACTCCAGCATCTTGGTCCGCTTTTTGCGAATGTTGCAAAAGCAATGGCGAGCGTTTTTATATTCCTCATTGCTCTTTATTACTTATTTAAAGACGGTCACAAACTAAAAAGAGCCATCGTCGCTTTAAGTCCTTTGCAAGATATTCACGATGAAACAATTTTTAATAAACTTACCTCGGCAATTAATTCGGTCATCAAAGGAAATCTTGCGGTAGCGATCATTCAAGGCATATTAACCGCAATCGGGTTCGCTATTTTTGGAGTTCCCAATGCGACACTATGGGGCAGTGTTGCGGCAATCGCCGCATTAATTCCCGGTATTGGAACGGCTTTGGTGCTTCTCCCTGCTATTCTCTACCTTTTCTTCAGTGGAGAAATGCTTTTCGCGGTTGGCCTTCTTATTTGGGGAGTGACGGCGGTGGGGCTTGTTGATAACTTTTTAGGACCAAAACTCGTTGGACGAGGGACACGGCTTCATCCGTTTCTTATTCTTCTTTCTATCTTGGGTGGCATTGTTTTTTTTGGCCCCCTCGGATTCTTACTAGGACCGCTTGTTTTAAGCTTACTTTTTGCTCTCCTTGAGATTTATTTCGCCATTAGTAACAAATAAAGAAATGACAGGGATTTATATAAAGGGGATTGGGATGATGGCCGGCATGATTTTCGGCGCCGGCATTTTCGTTCTGCCTTATATGTTTAGCCAGTCGGGGCTGTTCTGGGGTTTGGTTCATTTCGCGGTGGCGCTTTTTGTAATTTTGACTTTAAATTTTTTGTATGCCGAAGTTTCCTATTACACGAAAGGAAGACACAGGTTTACGGGATATACGGAAATTTTTTTAGGGAAAACAGCGAAGCATTTGGCTTTTTTATCAACTCTTTTTTCTTACTACGGTTCGCTTCTTATCTACGGCCTATTGGGCGGAGTTTTTTTGTCAAATTTTTTCCAAAACGGCGGTTCGCATAAAGTCCTGGCTTCCGTTTTGTTTTTTGCGGCGGCGGGCGTTTTTGCGTTTTTTAACTTGAGAAAAATCGGAATTATCAATTTTTATCTCACAGTCCCTCTTTTTGGATTTATTGTTTATCTTGTCGCTGTTGCTTTTCCGTCAATCAGGCCGGAAAATTTTTTGATGAATTTGAATTTTAATTTCAGCAGCGGCTGGTTTTTGCCGTACGGAATTTGGATATTCACGCTTAGCGGGTCGGCGGTCATTCCTGAGGTGCGGGATATTTTTTCCAAATCCCCGCTCAAGGACTTAAAAAGAGTTATTCTGATAAGTTTGATTTTATGCGCGTTTTTTTCTTTGATTTTCGGTTTGGCTGTTTGGGGGGCGAGCAACAATAAGACAACAGAAGACGCTCTCGGCGGCATGATGAAGGTTTTAGGGAATGAAGCGTTTTTAATCGGGTCTTTAGTCGGATTTTTGGCGGTTTTTACTTCTTTCATCGCTTTGGCGGCGGACATGAGGGGGATATTCAAATACGATTACGGCGTTTCTAGATTTTTGGCGTGGCCTTTAGTTGTGATTCCGCCGGTAATTCTATTTTTTTTGGGTGTGACCAACTTTGTGAAAATTCTTGGTTTTGTCGGCGCGTTAGGATTGGGAATCGGAGGTGTTTTCACTATTCTTATGGCGCGCAAGATGAGGAAAAGAATAGCCGACGGCGACCCGGGCGACCTGCTTGAGCCGGACAACGGCGAATACATGAAGCCCAGCAGGGCGCTGGAAATAATTGTTCTTGTCGGCATTCTTGCCGGCGCACTTTACGAAATTTGGCGGATATTAGTGTAAAAAAATGTCAAAAAAGGAACTATTGGAAAATTTGAATAAAGAAATGCTGGCGTGCAGTAAGTGCGCGCTGCGGGCGGGGTGCAGTCGGGTGGTGCCGGGAGAAGGCAGTGCCGAGGCGGAGATTATGTTTATCGGCGAAGGGCCCGGTAAAAAAGAAGACGAACTGGGCCGGCCGTTTGTCGGCGCGGCGGGAAAATTTTTAGACGAAATGCTGACGTCTATTAAATTAAAAAGAGAAGATATCTATATTGCCAATATCGTGAAATGCCGCCCGCCGGAAAACCGCGACCCGTTGCCGGAGGAAATAGAAGCATGCTGGCCGTGGCTGTTGGAGCAGATAAAAATAATTGAACCTAAGTTGATAGTTTTCTTAGGCCGGCACAGCATGAACAGATTTTTTCCGAACGAAAAAATATCGGAAACGCACGGCAAGCTTTTGATAAAAAATTTCGGGCTAAACCCCAATGGGTCGCCCAAGAGACAACACTTTTTGGCTCTCTATCATCCCGCCTCCGCTTTGTACAACGGGGGAATGCGGGAAACGCTTCTGAAGGACTTTAAAAAAATACCAATGGCGCTGGAAGTTGCCAAAGGAAAATGAAAAAAGCCACCGCGTTGGATGGCTTTTATATTTTTTCCCGTTTAGGGAGAGTTTTTTATTTTTAAAGAACGATCTACAATAAATTTCTTGTGAGAAAGAGGAATCCGAGTTGGATCAATATTATTTTATTTTCGCTTGAGACACCTTATTGCGTCTTCTTTTTTCCATTGGATTTCTCCCACCCACTTAAAGCATAATAATACCAAAAATCAAAAACCTCGCCAAGCGGGGCTGTGGATAACCTTTCGATAAGCTCAAGGCAAGCTCTTAAGACACTTTTTTGATTATCTCTGAGAAAACCTCTGGATGTTTTTCCGCCAGCTCCGCCAAGACCTTTCTATCCAGCGCGATGCCCGCTTTTTTCATTTTTCCCATCAATTTGCTGTAAGAAATTCCTTCCTGTCTTGCGCTGGCGTTTATTTTTATCTGCCATAATGCCCTAAAATTTCCCTTCTTCTTTTTTCTGTCAAAAAAGGCGTGTTTGCCGGCATGCAACAGCGCTTCCTTCGCCAGTCGCTCTTTTGATTTTCTGCCAAAACGAAACCCTTTCGTCTGTTTCAAGACGTTTCGTCTTCGCTTCATTGAAATTTTTCCGCGCTTAACTCGTGTCACGTTAATTTTTAGGCAGATATCTGCCTAATTCGCTTTTACTAATATCCAAAAGTTGCTGTCTTTTATCATTCAGCTGTTTTGATCTTTTTTGCTTGGCGTTGAAGTGGCAATGTCCCGCTTTTCTTTTCATCACTTTGCCTTTTTTTGTCACCCTCAAGCGCTTTGCCAACGATTTATTTGTTCTTCCTGTTCCGATTTTTGTCATTGTTTTTTATTTTGCCTTTTCTATGACGACCATTAATCCTCTCGGGGCTTGTTTTGGCCCATCAGCAATCTTATAATTTTCTCCGATAAGATGCAAGAGGCGGTCCAGTCGTTCTCTTTTAAAATTATTATCAAGATATTTTTCCCTGCCTCTTAAAATGAGGTCAATCTTCACCCTGTTTCCTTCTTTCATGTAGTCGGCCGCTTTTTTCGCCCGCATTTCCAAATCGTGCTGGGAGATTCCGATGCTTATTTGGATGCTTTTTGTTTCAACCTTATGAGTTTTTTTTGTCGCGTCTCTTTCTTTTTTCTCCTCCAGATAAATATATTTGCCGAGGTCCATTATTTTAGCGACGGGCGGTTTGGCGGTCGGCGCGATTTCAATAAGGTCAAGACCGAGCTCCTTTGCCTTCTCCAGCGCTTCGGAAATTTTAAGGACGCCGAAATTTTCGGCGTTTGGTCCGACCACGCGCAACTCCGGCGCGCTTATTTGGTTGTTGATTCGCGGTTTCTTAATAGGATTTTAGTATAACGGATTTTTTAATATCTTGCAAAATTAATCAAGCAATGTTTTGGGAAAATATGAGATAATATCTTCTCTTCTTAAAATAATAATATTATTATCCGTTGCTTTTGTTAGGCCGAAAGATTGTCCTTTGGGAACTCCCACGTAGCAAACCTTTTTATTAAAAGATTTAACTTCTTCAATTGCCGGTACAAGGTCGGTATCAGAGCTTAAAAGATATGCAGTATCGTATTTATCTTCACGGGCGAAACGTATCATTTCAACGGCTATTCTTACATCTACGCCTTTTTCATGAAAACTTTTGTCTGGATGTTGTATTAAGTTACCTAAAATAACCTGTATATTTTGTTGCTGAAGTTTGGCTATTAGTTTTTGTTGATTGGCGTACAATTTATCAGATTTTTCTTTATTTTCTCCGTTTTGCCTTTTCACGGCGCCGACATAATATCTAATTTCAACTAATGAATTATCTTTTACAAGATTTTTGGAAAAATCACGGAAATTAAAGTCAAGCAATTTTAATAACCCTGTTTCCTTAGAGACGAAATCTTTCAATTTATAGTAAAAATTATTGCCGTCTATAAATATAAAAGCTCTGTTTTTGGACTTATTTTCCGCCATAATTGCAATCAAAAACTGCCGTCCTGGAGTTAACCAAGAAGGCAGTGAGATTAATACACATACTATAACAAATCTCAACCCCAAAAGTCAACTTGGCTGCTGTGGATAATTTATCAAGCGCGGTTATTTGGTTGTTGATTCTCGGTTTCTTAATAGGATTTTATTATAACGGATTTTAAAAAAGATTTCAAAGATTTTAGTTTTTTGTTTCTAGTTCTAATAAATATCTTTTTATCAACATCTCTTTCTTTTCTCTGCGCCATTTTTTGAGCTGAATTTCTCTTTGCCTTGCTTCTTTTAGCGTATCATATTTCTCTTGAAAAACGAGTTCAAAACTATTTTTATTCTTAGTGAAATTCGCCCCTTGATTTATATTGTGCGAATTAATTCTTTTATCAATATTTTTCGTAACGCCGATATAAAGCTTATTGGCGTTATTTTTTATCATGTATACGTAAAACATAATTTTGTCCCTCGACTTCGCTCGGGACACTCGATTCGCCTATATGGCTTGCCACGAGTGAGCCCGAGTTTATGAGGGCGAATCGAGTGGAAGTGGGCGGATTTGAACCGCCGTGCAAAAAGTTTCTTAAAACAACTCTACAAGTTTGCTTCGGCTGTTTTTAATCAAGAAGTATTAGCCGAAGAAAATCTTCTTGATTTTGACCCAGTTTAATTTTGGCAAAATCCCTGAATCAAAAATTTTTGCCTATCCCAATGATGACGCCGGATTCCGCTTATTGGGAATCAGCGAAGCGGCGCCGCTTTACGCGTATGCGAAAGCGGAAATTGGTGACAAGTTTGCACTTATCGATTTTCTAAAAGTTTAGCGAGATTTTAGAATACTCGACTTGCATGATTTAATACGTTTTTTGTCGATGCCTTTCACCCCCTAAAACTTTTTGCGAAGCAAAAAGTTCGGGCGACAGATTTCAGGGAAATCTGTTTAGCCCCTAAAACTATTTATTTATAAAATAGTCGGGCGACCCTAGCCCTAAACCCGACTGCAAAGCAGTCTAGGGTCGGGCGGGTTTAGCCCCTAAAACTATTTATTTATAAATATTCTTTCAATACTTTTCTTTTTGTACGTCCACCCCAAAGGCTTTTCAAAAATCTTTCTCTATTAAATGCCCCTGCTTTATCTTGAAAATTTTCAGAATGGATAAGAACGAGTGGCCTCCTATTTTTTGTGGAAATAACATTTCCGTCGTTATGTTTTTTAATTCTATTTTCTAAATCACTCGTGCAGCCGACATATAATTTTTTGTCTTTTAAGCTGTAAAGTATATAAACAAAATAATCCATAACCTACTTATCCCCTAAACCTCAAATCGCAAAGCGATTGAGGTCGGGCGACAGATTTTGCTTTGCAAAATCTGTTTAGCCTTGCTTTATCATTCGTTCTATCTCTCTGTTTGCCTCTCGTTTTTTTATCGTCTCTCTTTTTTCAAATTTCTTCTTTCCTTTCACGAGCGCCAATTCAATCTTGATTCTTCCGTTCTTAGCATACAACTTTGTTGGCACCATTGTCAACCCCTTCTGCCTTAACTTTCCCTCTAGCGAATTTATTTCTTTTTTTTGCAATAATAATTTTATTGTCCGCTCTTTTTCAAATCCCTTCGGCATATTTTCCGGCTGATAAGGCGGAATGTCCAGCCCCACCAAAAAAATTTCTCCTCCCCTAATTATCGCCCGACTTCCGGCAAGATTGCCTCGCTTGTTTTTCAGGGACTTCACCTCCCATCCGCGCAACTCCAACCCCGCCTCCATTTTTTCGAGTATTTCATAGTCATAATATGCTTTTTTGTTTTCAAGAAGAATCATAATGATTTCATAATTTTACCCCGTAGTTAAACCGCAGGTTTATACTTCGGGGCAAAAAACGCTTTTTTGTTTTCCAATAACGCGGACATGGTTTAAGTTTAGCAATTTGCTTTCCCTTCAACAATGCTATAAAATTTTGCTATGCCTAACTTGAAAAAAAGCTCGGGCGGAGATCTCGCTAAAAATATCATTTCGGTTATTTTGGTTTTTATGATTTTAGCGGGGCTTTATTCTTTGATAACGGAAGGCGTCAAAAAGCCGGAAGTCATTTCACTTTCCCAGCTTGCCACAGAAATAAACAATGGCAACATCGTGGAAATAATAGTGAGTGGCGACGACTTGCAGGTAAAATTCAAAGACAATTCAACCAAGGCGTCTCGAAAAGAAGCGGAGGCGGCGCTTTCGCAAACACTTGTCAATTACGGCGTGGCAAAAGAACAGCTAGATAAAATTTCTCTCTCTGTGCAGAATCCGTCCGGCTTCTGGGTGGTGGCCGCCAACATTTTGCCGTTCCTGCTTCCTCTATTAGTGGTGGCGTGGTTTTTTTGGATGGCGGCAAGGCAGGTAAAGAGTTCAAGTTTACAGGCGTTCAGTTTTGGAAAATCACGGGCGCGCGTCATCGGTCCCGAAGATAAAAAAGAAAGAATAACTTTCAAAGACGTCGCCGGCGTGAAAGAGGCGAAGGAAGAGCTAGTGGAGATTGTGGACTTTTTGAGAAATCCCAAAAAATTTTTGGACATCGGCGCGCGCATTCCCAAGGGTGTGCTTCTGATGGGCGCGCCGGGCACGGGAAAGACATTATTGGCGCGGGCGGTCGCCGGCGAGGCGGGCGTGCCGTTCTTTCACATTTCCGGTTCGGAATTTGTGGAGATGTTCGTGGGCGTGGGAGCGAGCCGCGTGCGGGACTTATTCGTGATGGCGAAGAAAGCGGCGCCGGCGATTGTTTTCATTGATGAAATTGACGCCGTAGGCAGACATCGCGGCGCGGGCATGGGCGGAGGACACGACGAGCGGGAACAAACCTTGAATCAAATTCTTGTTGAGATGGACGGCTTTGAGCCGCATGAAAAAGTGATAGTGATGGCGGCCACCAACAGGCCGGATGTTTTGGACCCGGCTTTATTGAGGCCCGGCCGGTTTGACCGGCGCGTCATCCTTGATTTACCTGACCTTGCCGACCGGGAAGAAATTTTAAAAATTCACGCGCGCTCCAAACCGTTGGCGGAAGACGTGAAAATTCGCGTTATTGCCGAAAGGACACCGGGATTTTCCGGCGCCGATTTGCAAAACCTGATGAACGAGGGAGCCATTCTCGCGGCGCGCGAGGAAAGAAAAAAAGTGAGCCAATACGATTTAATCCGTTCCATTGAGAAAGTAATGCTGGGACCGGAACGCAAGAGCCACATTTTAACAATGGAGGAGAAAAAAATTGCCGCTTATCATGAGGCGGGGCACGCGCTTGTCGCCTCCGTTTTACCGCACGCCGATCCGGTGCACAAGGTTTCCGTTGTTGCGCGCGGGAAGGCGGCGGGGTACACTTTGAAATTGCCGATGGAAGAAAAGCATCTTTTTTCCAAAAAACATTTTCTTGACGAGCTGGCGGTTTCTCTCGGAGGATACTCGGCGGAAAAAATGGTTTTCAATGACATAACGACTGGCGCGTCCAACGATATTTTTGTGGCGACAGACATCGCGCGTTCTTTGGTGACGAAATACGGCATGTCGGACAAGATAGGACCGGTGGCGCTGGAAGGAAAAGAGGGAATGATTTTTCTGGGCAAAGATTTTTACGGCGAAAAAAATTATTCCGAAGAGGTGGCTAAGGAAATTGACAGCGAAGTAAAAAAATTCATGACCGACGCGCAAAAAAAGGCGACAGAGCTTTTGAAGAAGAATCGCAAAGCGCTGGAAGCGATCGCGGGCGAGCTCATAGAAAAAGAGACGATAGAAAGGAAAGAGTTTGACGACATCTTGATTTCTTCGGGAATTAAGTTAAAAAAAGAAAGGGATCAGGTATAATAGAACCATACACCTGCGTGCGTAGCTCAATGGCAGAGCACAGAGCTTATACCTCTGCGGTTGTAGGTTCGACTCCTACCGCACGCATTGTTTTTATAATAAAATTTATATAGAATAACTACATTGGAATGGAAAAATTTGGAGAAAATTTTGGACAGGCAGAAAATGCATTAGAACAGCCGAAAATGTCTCAAGAAATATTTGAGCGTTTGATTGGCGCGCAAATAGATGGAATCAGGGATTTTTTTGACGGCGGAAATGCGGAAGATTGGATTGATAATTTTAAGGACAAGCTGGGAGAAATTGAAAAATTAGCAGACACAGTTGAAGCCATAGAATTTTACGGAAAAAGCGCCCAAGAAAGCGCCATGTTGGCAATAGGAAATATGAAAAAAAACTTAGATAGTCTTGATTCTGACAAACTTTCAAAAGATGTAAAGGAAGCCCTTTTGAAAAGTTTAAACAATCTTTTTAACTAAAGATTGACTCTTTTTTAGGCATTTGCTAGTATATTTAAACGCCCTGAAAGGGGAGTTTTAATTTATAATATGCCCCGTAGTAGAATTTCCAATTAATTATGTTCTACAATTATGTTCTCCAAAGCCTTAAAAATGGCAATCTATACATAGGTTATACAACAGACCTAAAAAGAAGATTAAAGGAACATAATCAAGGATTAAGCAGGTCAACAAAACCGTATAAGCCATGGAAATTGATATATTACGAAGCATGTTTAAATGAAAAAGATGCAAAACGTCGAGAGGGTTATTTAAAAAAGACCCAAGGACAAAGATTAATGAGAAGAAGATTAAAAGAATATTTTTATCAGCTTAATCCTTAATTGGAAATTTCACTACGGGGTATGGCCTTACTGGATGTTTTTAAAAAGAAAAAAGAGTCGGAATCGGAAAAATTCGCAAGAAAGCATAAAGTCCGCCAGCTGGCGGAAGACGAAGCGAAGAAAAAAGAAAAAACCGAAGATGATTCTAAAGAAAAAAAAGTAGATAAAAAAGCGGCAAAGAAGGCCGTTGATTTGTCGTCTTCAAAAGTTTTAATCAAACCGCACGTGACGGAAAAGGCGACCTATCTTAACGAAGCGAATGTCCATGTTTTTAAAATCGCCTCCAATGCCAATAAAATAATGGTGAGACAGGCGGTGAAAAAAATTTACGGGGTCTTGCCGGAAAGGATAAATATTATAAATATCCCGGATAAGAAAAAATTCGTGCGCGGGAAACGCGGCGCCAAAGCCGGATACAAAAAGGCCTTAGTTTATTTAAAGAAGGGAGATAAGATAGAAACGGCATAATTATGAAAAAATACAGTCCGACAACGCCATCAAGAAGACATCTGACCGGAATTTCTTTCCGAGATGTTTTGACTGCCACCAAACCGGAAAAAAGTTTGACGAAAGGAAGGAAGAGACATGTTGGAAGAAATTCTGCCGGACGCATCACCGTTCGCCACAAAGGAGGCGGAGTGAAGAGAGTGTATCGCGACGTTGATTTTAAATATGAAAAGAAAAATATTCCGGCTGTCGTTAAGACCATAGAGTATGACCCAAACAGATCCGGCTTTATCGCTCTTGTTTTTTACGCGGATGGAGAAAAAAGATATATTCTTGCTCCGGGCAAAATGAAAGTCGGAGACAAAATAATGGTTTCTGAAAATGCCGATGTTAAGGCCGGCAACCGCCTGCCGTTGGAAAAAATTCCGGTTGGCACTTTTGTGTATAATATAGAATTGAAACCGAATGGGGGAGCGAAAATGGGAAGGGCGGCTGGCAATTACGCGGAAGTGGCGGCGCTGGACGGAGACAAAGCGCTTTTGAAACTTCCTTCGGGGGAGATAAGAACGGTTTTGGGAAAATGCTGGGCGAGCATCGGCCAGGTTTCCAAAGATGAATATAAATTGATGAATATCGGCAAAGCGGGAAGGTCGCGCTGGCTCGGTATCAGGCCGACAGTCCGCGGTTCCGCCATGAATCCAGTTGACCATCCATACGGAGGAGGCGAGGGACGGCAGGGACGCGGCACGCGACGCGCGAAGAGCCTTTGGGGCAAGCCAACCGGCGGCCACAAAACAAGGAAGCCGAAAAAATATTCCAACATTTTTATTGTTAGCAGAAGAAAGAAAAAATAAAAAACAATTATGGCGCGCAGTGTAAAAAAGGGTCCGTACATTGACCCAAAATTATTGAAAAAATTGAGCAAAATAAAATCCGGAGGTGAGGAGATTATTAAGACGTGGTCGCGGGATTCCCAAATTTCTCCGGAAATGGTGGGTTACGCTTTTGGCGTGCATAACGGCAGGGATTTCATCACGGTAAGAATTTCCGAGGAAATGGTGGGCCATCGTTTGGGAGAATTCAGTTTGACGAGAAAATTCACAAGGCATGGAGGAAAGATGCAGAAGGAAATTGACACAAAGAAAAAAGAATCGGAAATAACGGCGGCCCAGGCGGCAAAGGCGGCTCCTGCGGCAAAAAAATAAAATAACATGGCAGACGTAACGGCAAAATTAAAATATCATCATTTGGCGCCCAGAAAGGTGCGTCTGGTTGCCGACTTGGTTCGCGGCAAGAAAGTCGGCGTGGCCATGTCCCAACTTGCTTTTTCAACAAAGAAGTCAGCCCAAGCCATAGCAAAGCTTTTAAAGTCAGCCGTAAGTAACGCCAAGCATAATTTTAAAATAGATGCTGACAAAAAAGATTTATATATTAAAGAAATCAGAGTGGACGAAGGACCGCCGATGAAAAGATACAGGACGGCATGGAGAGGAACAACCAAGCCGTTCAAAAGAAGGACAAGCCACGTCGTTATTGTTTTGGGAGAAAAAACAGAAACGAAAACAAAAAAAATAAAAAAAATTAAAAAACATGAGTAAAACAGTTCACCCATATTCATTCAGAATAGGAATTTTGCACGGCTGGAAGTCGCGCTGGTTTAATTTGAAAAATTACAGGCACCTTTTAAGAGCGGACGTGCTTATTCGCGAATGGCTGGAAAAACGTCTGCGGGGAATGTACATTGAAAGCATTGACATAGAAAGATCGCCGGTTCTTTTTCATCTCATTATCAAGACATCAAGGCCCGGACTTCTTATTGGAAGAAAAGGCGAGGGAACGGAAAAATTGAAGGACGAAATAAAAAAGAAAATACTGAAGCTTAAAATTGAAATGCCGCAGGAACTCAAACTCACCGTGGAGGAAGTCCGTTCGCCGGAAACCCACGCCAAGATTGTGTGCCAAATGATAGCAGAGAACTTGGAAAAACGGCTTCCTTTCAAAAGAGTGATGAAGCAGACGATGGAAAAAATGCTGGCAAACAAAGAGGTGAAGGGAGCGAGAATCGTTCTTTCCGGCCGGCTGGGTGGATCGGACATGAGCCGATTGGAGAGTTTAAAAAAGGGAAGAATCCCCCTTCAAACGCTTCGGGTGGATATTGATTTCGCGAAAGAAAGGGCGCATTTGCCGTACGGCGATATCGGCATAAAGGTTTGGATTTGCAAGGGAGAAAAGTTTAAGAGCTAATGAAGCTGAAAGCTAAAAGCTAAACACATGTTGTTTCCAAAAAAAGTAAAATTTAGAAAAATGCAAAGGGGAAGAATAAACCCGAAGAAAAAACAGCTGGCGTCGCGCGGCGCGACTTTGTCGTACGGTTCTTTTGGGCTTAAGGCGGAAGAGCCGAAATGGATCAAGTCAAATCAGATAGAGGCGGCCAGAAAAGCGATGGCGAAATTTTTTCAGAAAAGCGGAAAAATTTGGATAAGAATTTTTCCGGATAAAGCTATTACAGCCAAACCGCCAGAGGTCGGCATGGGAAAAGGCAAAGGAGACCTCACCGGCTATGTGGCAATAGTAAAATCTGGCACGATTATTTTTGAAGTGGACGGCATTGAGGAGGCGAACGCGAGAGAAGCGTTGCGAAAGGCGGGAACAAAACTGCCGTTAAAAACAAGAATTATAAGCAGATAAAAATATGTCAAAGAAAAAATTAAAAGGCGCAATCGTTTCAGACGCAATGGACAAGACCGTTGTGGTTGTTGTTAATCGCTTCAAAAAACATCCGAAATATCAAAAATACATGAAAGTAAGCAAAAAATACAAAGCGCACGATGAAAAGAACGAATATAAAAAAGGAGAGGTTGTGATTATTGAAGAGTGCCAGCCGATATCAAAAGACAAAAGGTTCAAAGTTATTGGTAAAACTAATGAAGCTAAAAGCTAAAAGCTAAAAATATGATTCAGTCAAAAACAATGTTAAATGTGGCGGATAACACGGGGGCGACACTGGTCCAAGTTTTTAAGGTTTTGGGCAGCACTAGAAAAAGATACGCCCAATTGGGAGACGTGGTGGTTGTTTCCGTCAAAGTTGCTGAGCCGAGAAAGATGGTGAAGAAAAAAGATATTCTTCGCGCTTTAATAGTGAGGCAAAAACAGCCGTTCCGAAGAAAAGACGGCTCTTACATTCGCTTTGACGAAAACGCGGCGGTGATTGTGGACGACAAAAAGAAAGAACCGAAGGGCGGAAGAATTTTCGGGCCCATCGCGCGCGAAATTCAAGAAAAGGGATATGCGAAAATAATTTCATTGGCGCCGGAAGTTGTTTAGAAAAATATGTATATTAAGAAAAATGACACAGTTAAAATAATTTCGGGAAAAGATAAGGGTAAGACCGGCAAGGTTACCCATGTTCTTGTTGGGGAAAATAAAATTGTGGTTGAAGGAGTCAACATCCATAAAAAACATTCCAAGCCGAAAAAGCAGGGGCAGAAGGGTCAGATAATCCAGATGCCGAAGCCGATAAGCGCTTCCACGGCGATGGTGGTTTGTTCTTCCTGCAACAAGCCGGCGCGGCTCGGCAGAAAAACCGTGGGCACCAAAAAATTCCGCGTCTGCAAAAAATGCGGAGCAGAGATGGAGTAAAAAATGTGGATAACTTTGCTATATAAAAAAACGATTAATGGTAATTTTAAATATGTGAACTGGAGTTGATACTATTTATGATTTGAAACCATAAAGGTCGTTTCATAAAAAAAATTAAATAAAAAATGGCAAATATTTTAAAAAAAGCTTCCGTGGTTATCCTTGTTATATCAGTTGTCCTTATGACTTTTCTGGCAATCCTGTCTATATGGGATTTTTTGCAAAAGGATGTATTGCAAAAATCATTAACCACCATAGGCGTAGTTGGTTTTGCTGCGCTCGTTGTTTTACTTGCGGCAAAATATGTTGAGGACAAAAATTTAAACTAAAGTATTTTCCTTAAAAAAACCAAAAGAACCGACATCGTAAGTCGGTTCTTTTGGTTTTTACTCAAAAATATATTAGTCAAATTACGCATATGCGGGAAATGGCTAACTTCGGTTTTTAAACGCCATAAAATCTTACCACTTACAAGCGATCGCTGGCCAATGGTAAGATTTTAAAACTATTTTACTCAAAGTGAATAATTTTGTCTTGGTTTTTTAGCCGCTCGGCGATGAGCGGGTATTTTTTTAGTTCGGGGTCGGTGGCGATTATTTTTTGCGCCTCTAGGCGCGCCGCTTCTACCATTTTTATATTTTTCAGCGCCTCCATGCCGATGTCGGAAACGCCCCATTGTTTCGCTCCGCCGAGTTCGCCGGTGCCGCGGAATTGCAAATCGTATTCTGCTAATTCAAAACCACTCTTAGCACTAACTAAAGCCCTTAGCCGTTCCGAAGTTTTTTGGGAAGACGAATCAGTAAAAACAAAACAATACGACTGATGCGTGCTGCGCATCACGCGTCCGCGCAATTGGTGCAGTTGCGCCAAGCCGAAACGCTCCGCGCCTTCAATCACAATCATGGTGGCGTTGGGCACGTCAATGCCGACTTCTATGACGGAAGTGGAAACAAGAATTTGAATTTCATTATTTCTGAACTCATGCAAAATCCTTTCCTTTTCTTTTGGGAGCATCCTGCCGTGCAGGACGGCGATTTCAAATTCCGGAAATACTTCTTTTTGCAAGCGTTTCGCCTCGTCTGTCACATTTTTCGTCTCTATTTTTCCCGTTTCAATGAGCGGGCAGATGACATACGCCTGCCGGCCGTTGTTTATTTCTTCTCTAATTTTTTCGTACGCTCTTTCGCGATGCTCGGGGTCAATTATTTCGGTAATTATTTTCTGTCTGCCGGCCGGCATCTCGTCCAAAAGAGACAAATCCAAATCGCTGTAAAGAGTGAGCGCCAAAGTGCGGGGGATGGGCGTGGCAGTCATAGAAAGCAAGTGCGGAATTTTTTCCGATTTATCTTTTGCTAAAACGGCCCTTTGACGGGTGCCGAAGCGATGCTGTTCGTCAATAATGACAAGGGATAAATTTTTAAACTTCACGCTTTTTTGAATAAGCGAATGCGTGCCGATTAAAATCGGGATTTCGCCGTTGGCGACCCATTTCAATAATTGCGCGCGGGAAATATGCGTCGCGTCATTTAAATTTATCTTTGACGGAAATTTTTTGCATTCAGAAGAGGTGATGAGCCCGATTTTTGTCGTTAATCGCAATTGGGAAAAATAATTTATGAACGACTTGAAATGCTGTTGGGCGAGAATTTCCGTCGGCGCCATGTAGGCGACCTGATAGCCGTTTTTCACGGCGGCGTATGAGGCGACCACTGCCACTGCCGTCTTGCCGGAACCAACATCGCCTTCCAGCAGGCGCGACATGGCGGATGTTTTTCCAAAATCGCCGATAATATGTCCGATTGATTTTTTTTGCGCCGACGTGAGTTCAAAAGGAAAAATGGAAATAAAATCTTTCAGTTCTTTTTCGCTGATATCCATCTTGAATGAGCGATGCTGGTCGTGCTCTCTGCGTTCCTTCATTCTCGCCAGCTGGATGAAAAATATTTCCTCAAAACTGAAACGCTTCCGCGCCGTTTCGGCATCGCCCAGTTTCTGCGGCGTATGGATGAAAATCAAGGCGGACTTAAGGGAAGGCAAATGATATTTTTTCAGAATTTCTTCATAAATCGGGTCAGCCGGAAATTGTTCCAAATTTTGCAAAATTTTTCTAATCGCGAATCTCATCCAGCGTGAGGTGACGCCGCGCGTTTCCGGATAGATGGCCAGAATTTCCGAACCTTCGCCGAGCGCCTCATAGGAAGAAATTTTTTCATAAGACGGGTTGGCGATATAAAGGCCGGATTTTCCTCTGGTGATTTTTCCAGTGAGCGCCACTTTGTCGCCCTCTTTCAGGATGTTGGCAATGTACGGCTGGCTGAACCAGACGGCGCTGATGGTGCCGGTCATGTCGCTTACCACCGCGCTGGCCATGGCTACTCGCCGTTTCCACGACTTGTTCATTTTAAGATTGGAAATTTTTCCGTAGACGGTAGTTTTGTCGCCCTCTTTTAAGTTAGCGATGTTTTTTCTTTCCGAAAATGACTCATGCCGCGAGGGAAAATAAAAAAGCAAATCGCGCAGATTTTTCAACCCCAATTTTTTCAAGGCCTTCCTTTGTCCGTCCACAAGCCGAAAATTTTCCTCAATAGGAGAATTGAGTGTCATTTCGGAGAGGGTGGGATTCGAACCCACGAACCAGTTTCCCGGTTAACACCTTAGCACGGTGCCGCTTTCGGCCGCTCAGCCACCTCTCCAACAGGTTTTTATTTTAACACAATCGTAGGCATGAGACAATCAAAATTTGTTTGTGATATTGTAATATTATGAAAAAATTAAGCCATGCGGAGTTTGAGAAAATTGTGGCGGAAGGAATTGAAGCGATTCCGGAAAAGTTTTTGCAAAAATTGGATAATGTGGCCATCGTTATTGAAGACGAGCCGACGCCGGAGCAAAAAAAGAAACTGGACATCCGCCGCGACTGGGCGCTCCTCGGCCTTTACGAAGGCATTCCGCAGGCGGTCCGGGAAACAAATTACAGCGCGGTGCTTCCCGACAAAATAACCATTTTCCAAAAGCCGATTGAAGAAGAAGCCAACGATGAAGAAGACATTAAAGAAATTGTAAAAAATACCGTCTGGCACGAAATCGCCCACCATTTCGGGATGAGCGAAGCCCGAGTGCGCCAAGCCGAAGCCAAAAGAAAGAAAATCTCTTAATTTCACGCCGGAAATAGTGGAAATAATATTGAAATAATCATAAAATAAAACAAATGGGGTAGAAACAAGAAGCCCAAGGTTGTAAAAATCGTATCAATTTGATACGATAAAAATAATTAAATGATACGATAACCGCAAGCACATGGATAAATTAAACAAAAAACAACAAAATGTTATCACAATACTCCTTGAAAAAAGCGATTTGTCATCTTCGGATATTCATGCAGGGTTAGCCAAAAAAGGGGAGGATATGGCTTTAGTAACAACTAAGCGCATACTATCAGAAATGGCTAAACTGGGGTTACTTGCGATTCACGGTTCAGGCCCAGCCATCAAATATACATTGAGCGCGCCCGGGCGGTTGAATGCCGACATTGACGCAAAAATTTACTGCGCCATTGAGCCGGACAAACGATACGGGATGAGCCTTTTTAATTTTGAACTTTTACCGGCAATTTCCTCCGATATTTTACAAGCTGGCGAAATAGATATTTTAGAAAAAGCTACCAAAGAATATTACCGTCGCACGGCGGACATATCGGATGCTATCCAAAAAAAAGAATTGGAGCGGCTGGTCATTGAGCTTTCATGGAAATCTTCCAGAATTGAAGGAAATACTTACACGCTTTTAGATACGGAAAAACTTATTTTGGAAAACAAAAGAGCACCTGGCCACGCCAAAAGCGAGGCACAGATGATATTAAATCACAAAAACGCCTTTACGTTTGTTCATGAAAATTCAAACCAGTTTAAAAATTTGACACGAGCGAACTTGGAAAAACTGCACGCTATTTTGACGGAGAAATTAAGTGTTGATTTTGGTTTTAGAAAAAAACCCGTGGGCGTGCTTGGTTCAAAATATCAGCCGCTTGATAATATACATCAAATAACTGATGCCGTAGACACTCTCTCGCTCGCTGTTTCCAGAATGGCAACTCCTTACGCTAAAGCGCTTGTCGCGCTGCTGGGAATTAGTTATATTCAGCCGTTTGAAGACGGCAATAAAAGAACCTCTCGGATTATGGCAAACGCCCTGCTTTTAGCGCACGGTCGCGCACCTTTGTCGTACCGAAGCGTTGATGAGAATGAATACCGCGAAGCAATGCTGGTATTTTACGAATTAAATTCAGCGGTTCCGTTTCGGCGCATATTCGTATCCCAATACGATTTCGCGGCGCGGAATTACGCAATGAAATAATTTATACAAACTATGAATTTTATATTAAAAAAAACGATAAAATAAACTCAATGAGACCTGCATGGAAATCCCCAATCGCTTCTCATAGCCGTTTGCGCACGCGGTATTATGATATGCGTGAAAAGGCGAAACGCATCGCCTTGATTTTAGGAGTGGCTGTTTTTATTTTCTTCACCTTTCAATACTTCTCCTTAGTATCAAAATCATATGCCTATCTTTTGAACGCCTCGGATTTATTGGGCCAGTTGGATGAAAACGACCAGCCGGTTTATACAAAAATGGGTATTGGTAATTCGCCAAATAATTCTGGGTTAAATTATCCTTTGGCGGGCATAGGCGGTGTTACAGTTGATTCTTCTAACCATCGATTATTTCTTTCTGATACCTATAACAATAGAGTTTTGATTTTTAATCTCGATATTAATAATCATCTCATTGATCGAATAGCCGATTATGTCCTAGGACAACTTAATTTTTCGACCAATCAAGGAGGTATTGGTTCTAATGTTTTGAATCATCCAACCAATTTAATTTACGACGCAGACGGGCAACGCCTCTTTGTTCTTGACCCTGACAATAATCGAATTTTAATATTTGATGTTAATATAATAATTAACGGAGAAAATGCTGTTAATGTATTGGGGCAAAATGATTTTTTAAGCAATACATCTGGATTGGGCCCCAATAAATTAACATTAGGATCTAGTGAGGTTAATGGTTTAACTTATGATTCAGTTAATAAACGATTGTTTGTTGGCGACCTTGGTAATAATCGTATAATGATTTTTGATGTATTAACAATCACCAATGGAGAAAATGCCGTTAATGTTTTGGGAGCTATTAATTTAACTACTCTCGGTAGTGGTGCCTGTGCTACTAGTTCTGTTTATGCGGTCACAGATTTAACTTATGATTCAACGAAACAATTCCTTTATGTAGTTGCTGGTTGGGCATTAACATCACAAAGAGTTTTGGTATTTGATGTCAATTCTATAACTAATGGCGAAGATGCCATAAACGTTCTTGGCCAACAAGATTTTATTACTTGTACGGACGGAGTTGCTGCAAATAAATTTTCTTACCCAATGGGAGCAGTTATTGATCAAGCTAATCAAAAACTATATGTTGCCGATCAAAATAATTTCCGTATTCTTATTTTTGATGTATCAACAATCACCAATGGAGAAAATGCCGTTAATGTTTTGGGACAGACAGATTTTATTTCCAATTCTGGCGGGACAACTCAAGATAAATTAAACCAACCGACGGCCTTAGCTTTATCAAATAACCAGTTGTTTGTTATTGATACAAGAAATAATCGTTTAGTAATTTTTGATACGGAAGTAATTTCCAATGGTGAAGCAATGGTTGACTTAATAGGTCAGACCGATGATTTATATAATGCTGTTTATACTAACTCAAATGTGAATAATTCCCCAAATGGAAGAGGTTTTAATAGCCCAACTCATAGCGCTTTAGATTCTATTAACCGTCGTTTGTTTATTGCTGATTATTCTAACAATCGTATTCTTATTTTTAATTTAGATGCGAACGATAGGCCTCAAGATTATATGGCTGATTATGTTTTGGGACAGACAGATTTTATTTCAAATATTAGCGGTGTGACACAAAATAAATTTTCAGGTCCGGTGCGGTTACACTATGATTCTGATCATAATAGACTTTTTGTGTTAGACAGGAATAATAGTAGAATTCTTATTTTTGATCTTTCTTCTGGTATTATCAACGGCATGAATGCTTCTTACGTTTTAGGACAGACAGATTTTATTTCAAACATATCAATCACCACCCAGAGCGGTCTTAGTAGCTCTCGTGGTTTAACATATGATTCAATAAATCAAAAGCTTTTTGTTGCGGACAGTTCTAATAGCCGCGTCATGATTTTTGATGTGGCCTCTATTACCAATGGCGAAGATGCTGTGAATGTTTTAGGACAAACTGATTTTATTTCAAACGGGGTCACTCCCACTCAAAGCGGGTTAAATTATCCTGATGGCGTTGCCTACGATTCTACCAACCAAAGATTATTTGTTGCGGATAAATTTAATAACCGCGTCATGATTTTTGATGTGGCCTCTATTACCAATGGCGAAGATGCTGTGAATGTTTTAGGACAGACAGATTTTATTTCAAACATATCAATCACCACCCAGAGCGGTCTTAGTAGCTCTCGTGATTTAACATATGATTCAATAAATCAAAAGCTTTTTGTTGCGGACAGTTCTAATAGCCGCGTCATGATTTTTGATGTGGCCTCTATTACCAATGGCGAAGATGCTGTGAATGTTTTAGGACAAACTGAT
>Ga0265296_1000957_pt1 | contig 36789 bp, 37 predicted proteins | sample MunlanPumphouse1_FD_189073 | JGI IMG/M metagenome (GOLD analysis project Ga0265296, IMG submission 189073) | Groundwater microbial communities from a municipal landfill in Southern Ontario, Canada - Pumphouse #1 | ecosystem: Environmental > Aquatic > Deep subsurface > Groundwater | place...
GTAATATTCGTAAAAAGGATTTTCCTGGTCGTTTTCGATTATCCATTTGGCCATCAGCGCCCCACCCCTGCTTACGATATCCATCAGCCGCGGATGCTTTTTTAAAGCATCGACCGAAGCTCTGGTCACCCCGCAATGGATGGTCATAAAGTCGACGCCTTCTTTGGCCTGCGACTCGACTACGGAAAACATTCCGTCTATTGTCATTTTATCTTCAACCATGGCTTGATAGATGGGAACGGTGCCCAGAGGAACCGGACAATTTTTAATTATTTGCTTCCGGATAGCGTTAATGTTGCCGCCGGTAGATAGGTCCATTACGGCATCGGTCTTTGAATCTAGCGCAGCTTTAAGTTTCTTTAATTCTTCTTTTACATTGGGATAATCGGCGGAGGTGCCGATGTTCGCATTAACCTTTACCCTCATCCCTCTGCCTATGCCTACGCCTTTTGAATTCTTATGCAGAGGATTAAAAGGAATTGCAATTATTCCGGACGCAACACCACGAAGTATCTCTTTCTCCGGCAAATGTTCGTCGCGCGCGACCTGCCGAATTTCCCGGGTTATTATCCCCTTGAGGGCTTGTTGTCTCTGGGTTGGCATTATGTCTTATATTCGCGGGTTTCTTCGGGGGGCCGTGCTTCTTTTGCCAGTTTCATTGCCAGGGCAACCGCTTCTTTTGCCGTATTGGCGCGATGGACCTTTTGGTCCATTTGTCCGCTGTGGTGGATAAATTGCCAGGTATTGAGGCCGACCACCGGGATTTCATATCCGAGCGCAAATGCAATCTCGGAAAGCGTGCCGTAGCTTCCGCCGACCGCAAGAACCACATGACCGGTTTTGATGACCAGTTTATTCCTGGCATAACCGATGCCGGTGACGATCGGGTAATCGATGTACGGATTGGCTTCTTCGCGTTTGCTGCCGGGAAGGATCCCGATAGTCGTGCCGCCCGCGCTTTTTGCGCCCCTGCACGCGGACTCCATCGCTCCTTTTAACCCCCCGCAAACCAGAACCGCACCGGCTTTAGCTATCTCTGCCCCGACCTCTTCGGCCAGTTTGGAGATCTCAGGCGAGGCATGGCTTTCACCCACAACTGATATGAATATTTTTTTATCTGGCATGGATTGATTATATCACAAAAAAAGTGGCAGGTTTAATTGCCACTTTATCGTTTCGATCTTATTCCCTGCCTGTTTATTTAGGTAATGGCAGTTTTGATGGCTGAATAATGATCGGTCCCTGGATTTTATACGCTAAAGTTTTTGACATCGTTAAAATGAAGGGATTCTTATCGGTACCAAACCCATCACCGTTCTTTTTCTTTCCTGATGGAGGGACACCATTGTCAGCACTTATCCCCTTTAAGGCGCTGAACAATATATCCAATGTTTGCTTATAGTACCCTGCTTTGGTTGCTTCCAATTTAATATTTGCGGTGAGCATAGGCGGGGTCGTGCTCTTATATGTATCGTATTCTATTGAATTCATTTTGGCTGGATCTTTTCTAAGCCCAAAATAAAAATCAACATTGCCTTTGCTGTCAGACAATAACGGCGAACCTTTGGCATAATAAAATTTATCCTGCCAAGCATCGGTCAGCGTCAGATCAACCGAAACGCCGTTTATTGGGGTTTGCAAAGTATAATCAATAACTTTTACGGAAATATGGTCATATGCCCCATAGCTCACGGAAAACAAAGCTAAAACGAACAAGATCAGCAGACCTCGCGTTGTATATTTCATATTTTCCCTCCATAAAAATTATACCCCCCTTTTAAGAAAAGGCAAATGCTATTTGAAATATTTCTCTATCTTTGATAAGATGAATTGAACATATGCCACAAACCATCTCTCAAAAAATATTAGCCAAGCACGCGGGATTAAAGTCCGTCGAACCCGGACAGCTGATCAACTGCAAAGTTGATCTCGTCCTGGGCAATGACATAACCGCCCCTACGGCAATAAAAGAATTTGAAAAGATCGGCGTAAGCAAAGTATTTGATAAAAAGAAGATCTTCCTTGTGCCCGATCACTTTACCCCTGCCAAAGATATAAAGTCCGCCGAGCAGGTCAAGATGATGCGGCATTTTGCCAAGAAATACGGGATCGTCAATTTCTTTGAGATCGGCTGTATGGGAGTTGAACACGCATTACTGCCGGAGATCGGCGCGATAAAACCGGGTATGCTGATAATCGGCGCGGATTCGCACACCTGCACCTACGGCGCGCTGGGCGCATTTTCCACCGGCGTCGGGTCAACGGACATGGCGGCAGGAATGGCTACCGGAGAGGTTTGGTTCAAGGTCCCCGAACAATTAAAGTTTATTTACAAAGGAAAACTGCAGAAATGGGTCGAAGCAAAAGACCTGATCCTCTACACCATCGGGCAGATCGGCGTCGACGGCGCGCGTTACATGTCAATGGAATTCACCGGTCCAGTGATTGATAAACTTACGATCGAAGGCAGATTAACTATGGCGAACATGGCCATCGAGGCTGGCGGGAAAAATGGCATTTTTGCGCCGGATCGTAAAGTTTATGATTATTTAAAAAATAAAATAAAACTCAATAATTGGACATTGGAAATTGGACATTGGAAATTATTTGAATCTGATCCTGACGCCGAATATAAACAGGTTTATGAGTGGGATGTTTCAAAGATCGAACCGCAGATCTCCTTCCCTCACCTGCCCAGCAACACCAAGCCGGTGAGCAAATGTAAACATATAAAGATCGACCAGTCGGTTATAGGCTCCTGCACCAACGGGCGGATTGAAGATATGCGGGTCGCGGCCAAAGTGCTTAAAGGCAAAAAGGTCCATCCCGATGTCAGATTAATTATTCTTCCGGCCACGCAGAACATTGAACTGCAAATGATCAAGGAAGGTTTAACGGAGATTTTCATCAAAGCGGGCGCGGCGGTCTCCACCCCTACCTGCGGCCCCTGCCTCGGCGGCCATATGGGAATTTTGGCGGAGGGCGAAAGATCGATCGCGACGACAAATAGAAACTTTGTCGGCAGAATGGGACATCCAAAATCTGAAGTTTATTTATCTAATGTGGCGGTGGCAGCGGCGTCAGCAGTAGCGGGACACATCGTCAGTCCGGAAGACCTTTAAAGATCACTTCTTCGGGTCCTTTTCCGCTTTCCGCGCCATTTTCATCCAGCGCCTGGCCACGGCGGCTTTATCGCCTTCGCCCTTGGCTTCCAGCGCCAGCGAAAGTGAAAATAATCTTGCGATCTCGCGGCTGTTCTGGTTTTCTCCGCCTCCCCCAGCTTTTACTGTTTGTCCGGCCAAGCCACGGACTTTTAAAAGGAGCGTTTCCACTCCTGCGCGCTCTACAGGTGAAAGCTCCTTTAATTCAGCCCGCAATGCATCGATCTCTTCCGTTCCTGCCCGACCTTTCACAATATCGTCACTTAACTTTATGGCCTTCCCGACCGGCCCCAGGCATTCACACTCATCGAGCAATTTTTTCCACAGCCTGGAATGAAGCGCACGCGCATCGGGAGCCGAAGGATCTATTTGGGTCAAAGCATTGGAGGTTTCCATCGCTTGGCTTATTCGGACAAGGCGCTCTAGATCTTTATTAAAGTTCGTATCTACTTTTGGACCGTTTTCAGCCAGGGTTTTGCCGTTACCCTGCAGCGTTTCTAAGCATTGCTTGACCTTCGACAATTCCCTCCTCAATTCGTCCAATCCCGTCTTAACCAAATCAATCTGCGCGAGGCTCACGTTCAGTTCTCCGGAAAGCGCCACTCTTTCCAGTTCAAGCAAACGGGTCCTTCCCGTTACTTCTTCCGAATATTCAGCCAGCTCTTTTAGCAACTGCATTTTCCTGTCTTCGCACTCCAGGATCTCCGATCGAAGCTTAGCCTGACTGTTCCTGGAACCGAAATAGACAAGAACAAAAAACGCGGTTACAACTGCCGCGCCTAATGTAAGAACAAGTCCATGAGACAATAAGCCAAAAGCATGCAAACTGCCCGCTGCGATCGCCGAGGAAGCCGACACCCCGCTCATAACAAACGCTATCCCTTCCATCCAACTATCTTTTTTTAATTCGCTTATCAGCTTGATGGAACGGTTCATTTCATTTTCGATTGCTTCGAGAGATTTATGCGTTACCGGAAATGTCCTGACCAGGTCATCGCCTGCCGTTCCCTCACCCCGGACAAAAACCGCAGGCAGTTCCATATCGACCGGCCGACGATCGATATTTACATTTGCATACGCCGGCTGCAAGCCGTTTAAGAGCACCGGAAATTCCCGTATGACCTCCGCGCCGGCGCGGAAGATCTCTCTGGTCGTAAGGTTCCGATAGGCAAGCTGGCCGACTTTATATGCGATCCGGTTGGAGACAGCTCTTATTCCCATGATTTCAATTTAATGCCGTCCCAAAGCGCGGAAAATATTTGGCGGGTCTCCTCATAAAGCGCTTTGTATTCACGGATATTAAAACCCTGGACCAGATCGGCGTTGCCGGTTTTTTCTGCCAAGACCCTGATAGCGGCCGCGGAACTGAAGGTCACTACATCTCTTGGATCGCCGATCATGTCTCTAATGTCTTCTCTTATCACACTGCCGTTGGCCGGTTTATCAGGCATGGTCAAAACCGCGATCCGGTTTGCGACCACTTCACCGAGAGCGAACAGCAAGCAGTCCATAATAAACTCCGCCGATTCATAATCTTCGTTTTCTGCCGCTATTTTTTCGTAGATCCTATAAATATCAAAGGCTTCGCTTTTTAGGCCCGTTACAAATGGGCTTGAAATTCCTTCCGCCAGCGAGCGGGCAAAGATCTTAAGTAGATCAAGCGCTTTGAGCTTATCAAGATTTCCCGCCCGGACGAGGCGCATATGTTGGGCGGCCCAAGTTTTTGTATTTTCGGAAACTCCCTGCCAGAGGATATTATGATCCAGGGTCAATACGTGGCCATATTCATGCGCCAGATAAAAATCGAATTTCTTTAATAAGCTCAGAGGTGGATTCTGAGACGGATTTATGATCAACTCTTTTCCGACGATCGCGATCGGATCGTCGATCATGCCTTTTTTCTCGTCCGTAAACGCCACGCTGGTTATTTTTACTGGTTCAAATGAAGGCCCAAAGAGGCTGAATAAACGCCGCTCAAACGATCCAATCTTCCGCACAACTCCCTGCAGAATAGCGTTGGTATAGCCATGATGCTGTGCAACGGCTGCTCCGTATAAGCGGGCCGCATTGGCCGGCGGCGGTGTTGATCCAATAGTACTCATACTATAGTATCTTTGGTTTAGTTCGAATATTTCACTCAATTTTCTGAACGCGTCTTTGCCGTTGGATTTATTTTAGCCCCGCCAGCTTAATGCTTGCGGCATATTGAGCGAAAGGGACCTCGTCCAAGACTTTCAGCTTTTTAAATCCGGCTTTCTTTGCAAAGCCGATATAATCTTTTTTAAGCACCGCGCCGGCGATACAGCCAACATAAGCTTTTTTTGAATTCTTTACGGACGCGGGCAATTCTTTTAAGAGAACGATATCGGAGACCATCAATCGGCCGCCTTTCTTGAGAACGCGAAAGGCCTCTTTAAAGACCTTGGCTTTATCCGGCGAGAGATTGATAACACAATTGGAGATAACGATATCGATCGAATTATTTTCGACCGGCAACTGTTCGATCTCGCCCAGCCGGAATTCGACATTAGAATATTTCCCTTTGCGTACATTCTGCCTCGCCTTCTCGATCATTTCGGGCGTCATGTCGACGCCGATGACCTTGCCTTTTTTACCGACTCTTCTAGCGGCGAGGAAGCTATCGAAACCGGGACCGGAACCGAGGTCAAGGACGATTTCGCCCGGTTTGATGGATGCGAGCGCAATGGGGTTGCCACAACCGAGGCCGAGGTTGGCGCCTTCGGGAACCGATGATATCTCTTTATCGGAGTAGCCGATTGCTTTGCTGGCCGCTTTCGCTTCACTTCCACAGCACGGTTCATTCGCCGCACTGCAGCAACAGGAACTACTCTTTTTAGCGATCACCCCGTAGTTTTCACGAACTTTTTGTTTTATATTTTTGGATTTCATGTTCAGCTCCTCAAGGAGATTATACTATATACTGTGAAATCCCCGACAATATTTTTTGATAACCTATTAAGCACTATGTGAGAGGAACAATTATCCGGTAAGGTCTGCAGGGACATAATGATATTTTTCCACTAAAACATTAAATATCCTAAGGCTCAATTTTAGAAATTCTACTCCTCTTGAATAATTCAGGCCCTCTTTCTCCTCTGTTTTCGCTGCGGTTCGCAGGGAATCGATCTTTTCTGCCGTTATCCCCAGGTCACGCATTGCCTGATCGACTGCTTCACATTTTGGCCGAGTGAGGCCAATAAGGCTCGGCTCGCGATAAAATCCATCGGGAAAGTATAATGGAAAATTGTTGAGGTAAGAACCAAGGCCCAGCCACAGGTCACGATCATTATAAGAATCAGGCTGTAGAAGCAGCTCTTTTAACCTTTGCCTGGTCTTTTTGGCAATTGGATCATCATAGAAACCTTTTATGCTGTCTATTAGGAGCTGATCGTTCGGATCACTGGCTCTAAATAAATGACAATTTTTAATCGGGAGAAAACAGTAACGATAAAAAGGGTCTTCGCGCATCATCTGAATGGTCCGCGCCGGTATCTCGCGCAATCCCATGAATCGGGCTAAATCAACAATTTGGCGCAATAGATTGTACGTTCTTCCGGGATTAAGAGGCAAGCCTGTTTTTAACGGCTGAAGGCGCAAGCCCGCGCCGCTAAATTTTATTCTATCAAAGACAGAAATATCATATGCCATTCTAATTGTTTATCGATACGAATAATGAAAAATTTCAGAGAGAACCGGAAGAGAAGCCAACCAAACGAATGGGATTTATTGCGGAATAACGTGCCGAGTCCGTACGGACGAGGCACACATCAATTCGTCATTAATCTGGGATTGGCAACGAAACGGGCCGCGCTGAAAATGTTTATTCTATTCATGACAGATTTTGCAAAATAAATTCCTCTGTGAAGCTTATAAGACTTTTAACGTTTTGCATATCTATTTTGCTCCAATCAGCGTGAAAAGCCTTATTCCGCGTTTGCACATAAGAAGATAATAAACTAGCTTGCGGACCTTTAATTAATCCTTTGCTTTTAATAGCGTTAATCACTTCTGACATATCTTTTCCTTCTACATCCAATCCATTTAATGCTGAATATCTTTTTAATGCATCTTCAATTGCGGCCGAAGCTAAAACGGCAGCAACATCTTTTTGACCATCTTCAGCAATTGACTTCGACAACGCAAGAAAATCAGCAACCACACTACCAATAACTTGTTTTTCTAAATTAAAAATTAATTCATTACTTATATCTGATCGTATGCCTTTTAAAACACCCAACAAATAATCTTTACATTCTTGCATAGAACTTGTTTGCCAAGAAACGGAATCATATATTTTAACTTTATAATCAGACATAGTTTTCAGCCTTGTATCATTCCTACCGTATAGATTCTCAATTATTGTCACTGTCCTAAAATAGACCTGGTTGATTATCTCAGGCGTAATTCCCACATTAAACAGAGAAACAATTTCATCCACAATGCGCGAATAATCTTCTTTCTTTTTCATTTAACATTCCCCCAATATTTTATTTATTATATCATGCCTCCCCTTGCTTTTTCCTATAAAGGGCGTAGAATTTTAATGGTTTCAATTGAGTCTAAAGATGCTCGAAACATAATTTTGTGATGCTCATAATAATAGGGGCACAACAACAAGAAAAGGAATGGCGATATTTTGGCTGAGGAAAACAAACAGGGTAAAACGATAATAAAAAAGAATGCAGCAGATTACGATGCGATAATTCAAGCAGTCCGGAATCGAGGAACAGAAAAAGAAGAGGTACAAGGAACCGACACTCCCCCTCTTGAGAAAGAGAAGGAATAGTAAATGGATATTGTTGCCGATTTTTTCGCTAAATATGGGCCACTTGTCATAAGTTTGGCAACTACAATAATTGCAATAGTTACGATATGGAAGCAGACAGACCAACAAAGGACTAATTTACTTTTTAATATCTATAAAGAAGAAAGGGGAATTCGCGCTCATATAAGTAATATGCTCAAAAAAGAAGAATTGTCTGATTTGGACGCGGAAACCTTCTTTAATCATTTTGAGATGTTGGCTTATCTAGTCAATAAAAAGAAAATCAAGGAAGAGGATGTAAGGGCCATTTTTCTTCCAGGCATAAAGGCTGTATATTTGAACTTGAAAGAGAAGGAAAAAATAAAAGGGGATAAATACAAAGAAATAAATGAATTCATTGAAAGAATTCAGAGGAAATTATAATGACTGGAAAATCAAAGAAACCTAAAAATGGGACATCTCATAAAGAACATAATAAAAAAGTAAAGTTTTCTAATAAAGGTGTAATGCGTGGACGTTCAGGACAAGGCGCTTCAGTTGTTAATTGTTTTGGTTGCAAAGCAATGGATTATGATGAAATATTAAAAATACTGAAGCCCAATGGAAGAAAAAAGAAGAAGAAAAAAGCATAACCACTTTAAAATACAAAATAAACCTTTCAGAGCAACAAACCTCATCAGCACTCAGGCATCATTGCTTTTTTCCGTAAACAGCGTAGAATTTCTGCATATGATGCATGGGAAAGATAATCCAGTAAACATCTTAATCATTTATGATGAGCCTAGTGTTGTGGAATCTCTTAAAATGATTTTTTTGATCAAGGACTACAATGTTTTATCCGCCAGAAATGCTAAACAAGGAATGGAATTAATTAGCCCTGATATAAATATCATTTTTTTAGGGTTTCGTATACATGATTTAAATATTATTAATGCTATCCATGAGATTAAGAAATTAAACCCCAATATTCCAATAATTTTATTTTCTGCTTATGAAAATAATCAATTTATAGCCGATTTGAAAAATGCTGGCGCATATGAATTCCTTTGTATGCCTTTTATGATGGAACAAGCATATGAGCTTATTTATAAGGCAATTGATTTTCAAGAGAAGCATAAAAAAGAAGGTTAATTGTTCAAAATCTAACCTTGGTAGAAAGCCATTTAATTTTTATAATTCTCATATCCCCCCATCTTTTGGTGTCAATGTCTTGGAAGAGGAAGGTGGGAATGAGGGGCTGAAGGACTAAGGGACTGAGGAACTAAGGAACTAAGGAACTAGGGACAAGGGACTATTATTGCCGCTTTACTGATAGATCTTCTTTCCTCGTCTAAAACTTGGGTCGGGATCCCAGGCGCTCGGACCTGCCAGGTCTTCGATAAGATCAAAAGAATCGGCGCTTTCCGTAAAAGCGTCCAGCTTTTCCGGTAGCCGACTTAACCTATCGAGCAAGCCTCGCGCTTTCATATTGACAGCCGCGAACATTCTCAAATCGTCGCCCTTCAGCTTCAGCGCCGGATTTATTCGGATCGTTTCCCGAACATCGCGCAACATCCGCAGCGAAATAGTCGCCATCTTCTTAAGTTGAACAGCCATCGTTTTATTGATCGTTCCGGAATGACCCAGATCTTCCGCTTTGCTGATAGCCGCTTCAAACGTGGAGAGCTTTTGCTGATAAGCCGGAAAGCTCGATCTCATAGCGAATATTCTTCGGGAAAATATTTGCCCTGCGTTAACAGGATTGATACCGGCTAGTTTTGGCATACTGTCTTATCTGCGCTATTTAAGAATAATTTCAGTTCTTTCTAAAACACTGTGTGTGTATACTTCCCATTTGACAAAGATCCGCTTTAGATCAACCAGTATGGTTTGTCTGTCTGCTGGGAATTAATGCCGTTGGGGTGCTGGAGATCATCTATATCTCGTTCTTTCAGAAGAAACAGAAGAAACAGAAGAAACAGAAAAACCAAAGAATTCAAATCAAAGGATATAACTGATCCCTATCAGGAAATTCGAAACCCCGCCATTAAAATGCGAAGACGACGGCGTACCGTCAATATTCCCGGCTACCGGAACATTTATGAACCCGGGAGCATATGAAAAGCTTAACAATAAATTCCAGAAATATTTTTTAACCGTGAGAGGAAATGTGACCATGTATCCCGTGCCGCTGAAACTGGAATAACTATCAATATAGGGGCTCTGGCCATATATTTTGCTGCCTGTCTTTCTTATGTTCAGATAGTCAATGCGAACGCCAAGATCATATTCAATAAGCGAAGCAGCCGAGCGGAGATCCAAAACATAGAGCAGCTCCAGAAAATAATTATTTAAGAATAAATTATAGGCTTCATCATTGGTGCCGCCGAAAAAAGAAGCGTTATGCCGGCCCCAGCCTTCAGAAAAAACCCCGGTCCCAAGAGAATATTTAAATCTGTTCTTTGACGGGAAGCTTAATTTAAGCTCAATCCCGGTAAGATTGGCATTTATTGGCTCATTACCCGTAAGGACAGCCGCATTTGGAGCGGTCAAAAATGAATAATTGACCTCAATGTTCCTATTTTTAAAATTACTCAAGAGATCGGCAGCTTCATCGGCCAAAGAAATATTGGTCGAGGCTATGGTTAGAAATAACAGAAAAATCAGTATTTTTTTATTATAATCATAAGTCATGTCGTAATTGTCCCACCCTGCTCTTTTGGTGTCAATGTCTTGGAAGAGGAATGTGGGAGCGAGGGGCTGAGGGACTAAGGGACTGAGGATTCAGCACAAATATTCCTTGACTTGGTATAACTTATAAGTTATATTTATTGCTTAAGATTATAACCTATAGGTTATATTTGCATAAAAGGGGGTAAATATGGCAGATTTAAAGGGGTTAAAATTAAAGCAAATTTCCGAAGCGGTCAAAGCAGTCCGCCCAGTGCCGGCTGAAAAGATAGGCCAGCGGATCCGTGATATCAGGGAAGCTCTCGGTATGACGCAAAAACAACTGTCAAAAAGACTAAAGATCAGCCAGCCGCTGCTTTCGCGAATAGAAGAAAATGCGGAGGCCTGCGCGATTAAAACTTTAGTTAAAATAGCTCAAGGGCTGGAATGTGAATTTATGGGGGTTATAGTTTCAAAAGAAGGCTTGGAGAAAACCATCAATAAACAGGCCGAAATAAAAGCCAGGGAGATGCTAAAACGGACCTTTGCCAATATGGCTATGGAAAAACAGGCGCCAACCGATAATGCGTACGCCTATCAATTTAAAAAGCTTACCGAGGAACTGGCAAACAATCCGGGACCTAACCTCTGGGAGAAATAAATGCCTTTTTTGGAAGATGTCCCCGGGGCAACGCCCGTAGAAGACATTTCAGATCTTATCCCTTCCCATATAACGACCCGTTCAGAATTGAACGAATGGGAAGCCGCCAATATCCTTAAAGCGACCAGACACTATTTAACGGAAAAAAGAAAACTTGAGATCGATGTTGCCTGGTTGAAAAAACTGCATAAGGAAATGTTCGATGAAACATGGAAATGGGCGGGCCAATTCAGGCAAAAGAATTTCAATTTGGGCATTGATTGGCATAATATCAATGACCAAGTAAAGGCGCTTATTGATGATATGGTTTTTTGGAAAAAGGGGCCGATGGATCTAAGCATTTTTGATCAAAGCATTCGCGTCCATCATCGGCTTGTTAAAATCCACCCTTTCGTGAATGGTAATGGCCGGCATGCGCGATTGGCATCTGATATATTTCTTTATTATAATAACCATAAACTTCCGACCTGGCCCAGCCAATCATTGCTTGAAGAAAGCGATGTAAGAAAACGTTATATCACTGCCCTTCAGGAAGCAGATAAGGGAAATTACAAACTGTTGGAAAAATTCACTGATGATTTGATAAGTAAATAATCCCCCCACCCCCATCTTTTGGTGTCAACTCTTCAGCAGATCAGGATACCTGCCTGCCGGCAGGCAGGTCAGGGAATCAGTGGGAAGAGAATCGGCGTATCAGCAGATCAGGAAAAACCTGATGCCCTGATTATCTGATATTCTGCCTGCTGATATTCTGATAATCTGATATCCTGCCGAGCCCCCTCTTTTAGTGTCAAATTGTTTGTATTTTGCTTTTTGGTTATTGGAATTTGTTTGGTTATTGTTTCTTGATTATTGGTTATTAAAGAAGCTGGGAATTTTACCAAATCAATGGGATAAGCCGGTATCGGGCCTTCTTTGTATATTCAACATACCCTTCGAGCTCTTTTTGCAACGTCGCATCCTCCAGCGCGGTGCGGATCACAAACAATAAAGCGGTAAAGAGTGAAGCGAAAAGCGCGTAAAAAGAGCCGACGATCATTGGAAATGAAAAATACAGTAAGATGAACGCGATATAGCCCGGATGCCGGACAATGGCATAAGGCCCGGTAGAAACTACCTTTTGCCCCCGCTCCTTCTGGATCCGGACCCCAAGCTCAAAGAATTTGTTCTCCATAAGCGCCCACTCGGAAAGGAACATCGCAAAAAGCAGAGAGATCACCCCGGCGACCATCCACCAGATATTAAGCTCCGACCAGTTATATCTCCCGACATCAAGCCCGGCAATGATCGGTATCAGGATCATTGTGACGATCGAATAGAAGACCGCAAACAATTTGTCCCAGACCTTCGGCATCTTCATTTCACCTCGGGCATTGACCACTTCGGCCATCTCCGGGAAGCGGGTAAACAACAGAATAAAGAAGAACGTCTGACAAAGCATTATAACAATAAAATAAACCCAGGCGCGCATAAGATCAATCCTTCCGGCCGCGGCAAAAAAGAGGACGGCATTTAATAACATGACCAGATAGATCACGATGATCCGTTTATAACCCGAGCTTGTGAGCTTTGGCTTTTCGTTCATGAGGATATTCTCCCACCGTGGTCTTTTTGTGTCAATGTGTGGAAAGGGGCTAGGAACTGTGGGACTAAGGGGCTAAGGGACTAAGGGATTGAGGAATCAGGGATTATAATGGGATTATTGCATATTTACTCGCAATGCCATATAATTATCACCATGGTTCCCGAACAAAAAAGAAAACATCAAGATTTTGAGTGGTTAGGGAAAAATATGCATAAATTACAGCAAAAACATGCCGGTAAAGTAGTGGCGGTTGTCAATAAACATGCAAGCATCGGTAAAAATGCCATTGAGGCTTATAAAATATCCAGGAAACAATATCCCGACAATGAACCAGTAATGTCTGCGATCCCCACTAAAGATGCCCTCTTATTATGATCAAATACGACTGGCATGAGGAGTATTCCGAATCCTTCGGATTAGTCAAAAGACCGGTTGCTGAAATCCATATGAAAGATAAAAATAAGATCTGGCGCGCAATCAACATGTATGTGGATTCTGGCGCTGATGTAAGCATTATTCAAAATAGTTTTGGTGAATTATTCGGACATAATGTTGAAAAAGGCCGTAAAATCAGGTTAAAAGGCATTGGCAAAGAAGAAATAATTGCTTATATCCATAAAATGGATTTACTGATCGGCGCTCATGAAGTAAATATTGAAGTGGCAATTGGCGAAAATGATAACGTCCCAAATGTTCTTGGCCGCAAGGGTGTCTTTAATTTTTTCGAAATCCAGTTTAAAAATAAAGAAGAAGCTACTCACTTTTTGAAATAATCACATTAGCTACCAAACTGTTTAGCCACCCCCATCTTTTGATGTCAATGCTTTGGGAAATAATTACGAATTGCGAATTACTAATTATGAATTGTTGTGTCTCTGCGCGACAATAATATGAAATGCCGAACGAAGCGAGGCATACATTCATTCGTCATTAGTCATTAATCCCCATCAATGTCTTGCCGTTGACAAATATTCGCGGGAATAAGATAATAATTCCGGAGGAAAATGAAATGAAAGACAAAGGATTTTTCGGCGGAGTATACGGGTTGGCTTTTATCGGCGCTCTGGTTTATTACATTCAGCACTCGACTTCTTTTCTAAACGGCGTGGTTGGAATTCTAAAAGCCTTATTTTGGCCGGCGGTGCTGATGTTCAAAGTGCTTGAACTCCTGCATATGTAGTTTTTCCGCCTGACCTATATGCGGTTTTTATTCCGGGTTCAATCTTCTTCGGACTATTTCCCTGACCGCGTCCCTCTCCCTCTTGTCGATCGATTTCTCGTTAAACAGTTTATTTAAATCAGGAGCGATCATTATAAGCAGTAAGCGCTTCCCTGCCGCAAAAGGCCAGCAATTTTTCCTCCGAATAGAACATCAACTTAAAGAATATTTCATGTTATAATTTGTCCATGAACAGCTTTCTTCAAGAATTAAAAAAGAGAATATTGGTCGTAGACGGCGCCATGGGGACGCTCCTCATGAACGCGGGCGTGCGGCCGGAAGAAGGTTTTGACCTCCAGGTACTAAAAAGACCGGAAATCGTCAAGTCCATCCACAAATCCTATATCGATGCCGGCGCGGATATCATCGAAACCTGCACATTCGGCGCTAATCGAATAAAACTCGCCGACTATCTCGCGCAGGATAAAGTTGCCGAAATAAATAAAAAGGCGGTCGCATTGGCGAAAGAAGCAGCCAACGGAAAAGCCTTTGTCTGCGGATCAATCGGCCCTCTGGGCAAATTCCTCCGCCCAATGGGCGAAGTTTCGTTTGATGAAGCGTTTGATACTTTTGCCGAACAGGCCAAAGCGATGGAAGAAGCCGGCGCCGATTGCGTATCGATCGAAACTATTTCCGACTTGCAGGAAATGAGAGCGGCCGTGATCGCGGTAAAACAAAATACAAAACTTTCCATCATCGCCAGCCTGACTTATGATGAAAATGAGCTGACCGTTTTTGGGACATCGCCCGAGGCCGCGGTCGTGACGCTTGAAGCGCTTGGGATCGATGTTATCTCCGCCAATTGCTCTACCGGTCCCGAAGGGCTTTTAAAAATAGCAAAGAGATATCTGGCCGCGACCTCTCTTCCGGTCATGGTCATGCCCAATGCCGGCATGCCGGTCATTGAAGGTGATCGCGCTATTTATAAAATGACACCGGATAAGTTTGGAGTGTTCGCCGGCAAGTTCGCCAAGCTTGGAGTTTCGATCATTGGTGGCTGCTGCGGGACGACACCGGAACATATAGCTGCGGTGAAATCCTCATTGGAACCGCGAGGTTCACTCGCAGGTTCCAATGGACGCCGCGGTTCCTTCGCCTCCCGCAGCAAAGTCATCGAATTAAAACCCGGCAAACTGCTCGCGATCGGTGAAAAGATAAATCCGACCGGAAAGAAACTGATGCAGGCGGAAATAAAGAATAACCGCTTCGGGATCATAAGGGACGAAGCGGTCGCGCAGACCAAAGCCAAAGCCGATTTGCTTGAATGCAATATCAGCGTTCCGGAAGCGGACGATAAGGCCAATATCATGCAGGCGATCGATATTATCTCAAAAGCGTCAACCCTGCCTTTGTCGATCGACTCTCCTAACCCGTCCGTCCTCGAAGCGGGTCTTAAAGAATTTTGCGGCAGAGCTTTGCTTAATTCGGTTAATGGAAAAAAAGAAAGCATTGAAAAAGTGATCCCATTGGCAAAAAAGTACGGCGCCTCGATCATTGCCCTTGCGCTTGATGAAAAAGGGATCCCAAAAACGGTAAATGAAAAAGTCGCTATCGTCAAAAGAATAATTGACGCCGCAATTGAACATGGTATATCAAGGAATTCGATATTTGTCGACGCGCTCGTTATGACCGCAGGGGTAAGCTTAAACGACAGCCTGGAAACGTTAAAGGCAATCCCGGTCATCAAGGAAAAGTTCGGGGTCAACACCAGTTTGGGCATAAGCAATGTCTCGCATGGTTTGCCAGACCGGGCAAAAATAAACGCCCTCTATCTCCAGCTCGCCCTGCTCTACGGCCTGGATGCCGCCATTATTGACGTAACCGATAAAGAGATCAAGAAGGTTTTAAAAGGACAAAAAGAACTGTTAAAAGGCGACCAGAAGAAAAAGATCGAAAAATTTACCGCTTTGCTTAAAAAGGAAGTTGATAAAGCGCGCGCCCTGCCGAAAATAAAAACGGAAGAAAAACTATCCGTGAGGAAAGCATCCAAATTCACCAGCCTGTCCGACATCAAAAATGCCGTGATCGCGGGAGACGGGGAAAAGGTCGTTCAACTCGTAACCGAAGCTTTAAATAAAAATCATCCGCCGCAAAAGATAATCGACGCCGCCCTGGTCCCCGGGATGGAGATCGTCGGGGAAAGATTTTCAAAAAAAATATACTTCCTGCCGCAGGTTTTGGCATCAGCGGAAGCAATGGCCTCCGGGTTCAAACTCTGCAAAGAAAAGATCCCCAAAGAGAGCATTAAAAATGTCGGAAAGATACTGATCGCCACCGTCCGCGGCGACATTCACGATATCGGGAAAAATATCGTTAAAATGATGCTTGAGAACCATGGATTTGAAGTGATCGACCTGGGCAAAGACGTGCCGCCAGAGATCATAATCGAAAGAGCAAAAAAAGAAAAGCCGAACGCCATCGCCCTCTCCGCTCTGCTGACGACTACCATGCTTGAGATGAAAGTGGTAAAGCAGGAGCTGGACGCGGCGGGATTGAATATACCGGTCATCATCGGCGGCGCCGTAGTAACAAACGATTACGCGGAAAGGATCGGAGCCTCGTACGGATCGGACGCGGCTCGCGCGGTAGCCCTGGCAAAAAAGATAATCAGCCTGCCAGCTGGTGGACGGTAAACTCGGAACTTACTCTTCTTAACTCCCCCGCCACTTCAAGCATGCTTTGAGGCCTCATTTCGCTTCGCGGATGGACCATTGCGAACAATAATCTTGCCAGACTGGTGCTTTTAAATTCTTCCGGGATATTGCTCAATTTGATCAAGTCCTTAACGCTTTTATTGCTGTACTGCCAGACCGCGCGGCAATATTTGTCCTGCCTTGTTTCCGTAGATTCGCTTCCCTCCCATGGATTTGGCATTGACGGGTGATACATAAGAGGCCTCATACTTGAGATCAGAGCCAGCAGAGCGGCTCCCAGGCCGAAAATATCAATGCTTACATCGTCGCTTTTTACTAAGCCGAGGGCATGATCGGGAGGGAAAAATCCGGGAGAACCGCAATCTTCGCGAGTGATCTTTGCCCCTTTAATATTGGCGGAGCCAAAATCAATTATGGACGGCCCGTGATACTGATCAAAAAGAATATTTGCCGGTTTGAGGTCGCGATGAATAATATATGCATCATGGACCTCTGCCATGATCAGGCACTCTTCATAAAATATTTCGATCAGGGAACCTACTTCTTCTCTGGTCGGGATGCGCATGGCCCATTTTTCGGCTATATCGCAAAGGCGTTCGCCGGGTAGCTTGGGCATGACAAAATAAGGGGCTCTCCTGCTAACGTCCGATTGGCCACTGGCAGATTCGGTAACAGAAACGTCTCCACGGGCTAAGACCTTTGGAACAAAAGGATACAAATCCCTAAGATAATGGATCATTATGTTGGCTTCATATTGCAGCCATGGGTCAAAACGCTCGGTAGGCGATACTTTAACGATTATCTCCTTTATTTCCGATCGGCTAACCGGCGCGATGAATGCCGCCTCCGGAACAAGATAGCCGGTAAAAGTCCCCAACCCCAATACCTGGTTAATGACAATGCTGTTATCCTGCTTTTTGCCGACAACGATATAATTGACGCCCGGTTTTAACCCGGCGTTAGTTACCGCTTGAGGCGTTAAAGAAGCTCTCCCGTTAACCCAAAATCCCATTTAGCACTCTCCATATGATTATCCGCTTCGCGAACAAAAGATTTCATCCTTTTATATTTTCGCGCCATGAGCTATAATTCATCATAAGGAACATGAAAATGGGAATAAGACCGACTTCCGGATTTTTTGACTTCTGGACCTCTAGACTTCTGGACTTCTGGACCTTAAAAAATAGGTCTAGAGGTCTAGCGGTCAAGCAGTCTAGCTGCCTGGCGGTCATGCTCGGCCTTCTTATCTTACAGTCCGCCTGCCCCGCCCTGACCCTTAAAGAAAGCATAGATATCGCTTTAAAGGAGAATCCGTCGCTCCAGGCCGCGCAAAAAAAACTTAATGCCGCGGATGCCCGTTTTGCCCAGGCGGTCGGTTCTTTCTTCCCGACTATAAAAGTTGACGGGAGCATCAGCAGAAACTACCAGCAGCCTTCGACCGTTCAGATCACGAGCCAAACCTCTGCGGGAGCGATCACCCAAAATCTGTCGTTTGGCACCGATTCCACGTCAGACATGAAAAGCATAAAAACTTCCTTGAACCAGCCGATCTTTGTCCCTGCCCTTTTCCCGGCTGTAAAGATCGCCCAAAAAAGCCTGGACCTGGCAAAAGAAGACTTTAAAAAGGCAACGCTTGAAACTTCTTTTAACGCCATCCAGGCTTATTTTAATGTGATAAAAGCTGAAAAAATGGCAACATTCGCGGAACAATCAAAAGAAATGGCGAATTCTCATCTGGACCAGGTAAAAGCAATGCTTGCCGCCGGCGTCGTCACCCGGGCCGACCTGCTCCGAACAGAAGTTCAGTTTGATAATTCCGAAGTCGCTTTGACGCGGGCAAAAAATGCCCTTGAACTGGCAAAGGACGCGTTCAATAACGCTCTCGGGCGCGACCTGGAAACAGATATTAAGCTCAAGGAAGAAGGCTTTGCCGGCACGGTTTCAAATATTCCCGATTACAAAGACCTTCTTAAGCTGGCGTTTGAATACCAGCCCGAATGGAAACAATTTATATTATCGAAACAAATAGGCGAAGAAAATGTCTGGGTAACAAAAACCGGTTACCTGCCAAATGTCTTCCTTTCCGGCCAGACCGGAAATCAGATCGTGGACTACCCCACATTCAAAACGGACACGAATTCATGGTCGATTATCGGCTCGGCTTCCTGGACGCTGTTTGACGGCCTCGCCACCCAGAATAAAATAAAAGAAGCGGAAGCCAACCTTGATGCCCAGCAAGCGTCCGAAGAACAGATCAAGAACGGGATCACGCTTCAAGTCCGCGACGCTTATTTAAGTCTCACAAGTTCGCTTGATACCATAAATTCCGCAAAAAAAGCGGTCGAATCCGCCGAAGAAAATGAAAAAGTTTCTTCCCTGCGTTTTGCCTCCGGCGTCGGCACCAACATTGAAGTGCTCGACGCCCAGGTTTCCCTCACTCAGGCAAGGACAAATTACCTGCAATCTCTTTTTGATGTGGAGATTGCAAAGGCCAAACTTAATAAAGTCGTCGGATGGGAGGTCATTTAATGGTTAAAAAAGACAGAAAATGGTTATGGATACTTATCGGAATAATTGTTGCCCTGCTCATTATTTATATCGGCGTCAAATGGTGGAACCGCGACATCATATCCGTAAAAACAGCAACGGTGTTCAGGGGAGAGATCGAAGCGGTCGTTTCTGCCAGCGGAATTGTTGACGCACCGGTCTACGAATTGAGCCCGAAAATGGGCGGGAAGGTCATGGTAATCAACGTCCGGGAAGGCCAACGGGTTTACGGCGGCCAAACCCTGGTGGAATTCGACGATACGACCCGGCTGGTCGCGCCGGCCGGCGGGGTTGTCGCCAAAATCAACTACGATCCGGGGGAGACCGCGACACCCGGGCAACCGGCGGTTGTGGTGGTTAATTACGGCCGCTCGTGGGTCAATGCCCAGATCGATGAGATCGACAGCGCCAATGTCCGGATCGGTGATCGGGTTAAGATCACGTCCGATGTTTATCCTGAAAAAGTTTTCGCCGGTGAGATCTATTGGATCGCGCCGTTGGCGGAACTGCGCAAGGTCGGCGGCCGGGTCAAGATGGATGAAGAATCATATGTCTTTCCCTGCAAGATACGGTTTCTGGGCAGCCATGACGAGCTGAAGGTCAACATGTCGGTTAACGTTGATATCGCCACCAAGAAGAACTCGAACGCCTTGATCGTGCCGCGGGAGGCATTGATCAGCAAGGACGACAGCTCTTACATCTTTACGGTCGGCAAGTCCAACCGGGTCAAAGAGACGAAGATTGAGATAGGAATCCGCTCTTTCAGCAGTATCGAGGCGGTTAGCGGCGTAACTGCCGGTGATCGTGTGGTCGTTACCAATGTCAGCAAGCTTAAGGACAAGGGGAGAGTCAAGATTGAAAAATAAGGTCGTAACGATCAACAACGTAACGCGGACCTACTTTATGGGTAAGGTGGAAGTCAATGCGTTGCGCGGGATCAATCTAACAATGGAAAAAGGTGAATTCGTTTCCATAATGGGGCCGTCCGGCTGCGGTAAATCGACCTTGATGCATATCGTCGGCTGCCTCGACCGGCCGACTGCGGGGCACGTCCATTTGGACGAGGTGGATATTGACGAGCTGGACGATAATTCCCTGGCCGAGATCAGGAATAAAAAGGTTGGCTTCGTTTTCCAGACCTTTAACCTGCTGCCCAAGCTGAACGCTATTGAGAACGTTGAGCTGCCGCTGATCTACGCCGGCGTCGGTTTTGATGTGCGGCGAAAAAAAGCGCAGGAATTGCTGGAGATCGTCGGCCTGAAGGATCGGATGTTCCACAAACCATCTGAACTTTCCGGCGGGCAGAGCCAGCGGGTAGCGATCGCCCGCTCCCTGGCCAATGACCCGTCGATCATCCTGGCCGACGAACCGACCGGCAACCTCGATTCCAAATCCGGCGACGAGATCATCCATCTTTTTATGGACCTCAACACTAAAGGGATAACCCTGATCATTGTCACCCACGATGAAGAGATAGCCAACCACAGCAAGCGGATCGTCCGGCTCAAGGATGGCCTGGTTGTAGCTGATTCTGCCGTAACGCAGATGACCGAAGCGCAGCGGCATAACGGCAATCATCCCGCTTAGATGATCAACCTGATCGAGCCGCTCAAGATCTCCTCCGCTTCTCTGCTGGCGAACCGGACTCGCTCGCTCCTGACAATGCTCGGGGTCATCATCGGTGTCGCCGCAGTCATTACTTTAGTTTCCATGGGAGAAGGCGCGAAAAGCTACATCCTGGACCAGGTCGGCAGCTGGGGGGTCGGTTCCAACAGCATCACGATCAATCCCGGCAAAGAGAATTCGCACTCGATCGAGATGAACCTGACCTACGCTGATGCCCAGGCCTTGCGGCAAAAGGTCAATAATCTCGAGTATCTGATGGCCGAATTTGTCGGTTTGGGGCGGCTGAGCTACGGCAAAAAAGAATATAAGCCCGGGTTCACGCTCGGCGTGTCGGCCGATTATCCTTTTGCCTACAAACAAGGAGCGGCCGAAGGGCGGTTCTTTACGCACGCCGAGGACGCCGGGCGCAAACGGTTGGCGGTCATCGGCAAGACGGTGGCGCGCAATCTCTTTGGCGAGTTCTCGCCGCTCGGCGAGAATATCAAGATCAACGGCATCAGCTTTAAGGTGGTTGGCGTGCTGGAAGAGAAGGGAACGATGATGACTTACGACATGGACGACATGGTATTAATCCCGTCTACCCTGTCGGAGCTGGTCCTGGGAACCAACAAGATCTGGGAGATGTTCATTACGGTAAATAACGAGGACCAGGTGCCGCAGGCCGTTCAGGAGATAAAAAAGATTCTGATTGCGCGCCACCGCAAAGAAGATTTTCACATCCATACCCAGCAGGGGATGATCGATATCATTAATAATATTTTAAACGCCATGACCGGCATCGTCTCGGCGATCGCGGCCATTTCGCTCCTGGTCGGCGGGATCGGGATCATGAACATCATGCTGGTCGCCGTCACGGAGCGGACCCGGGAGATCGGCATCCGCAAGGCGATCGGCGCCAAGCAGCGCGACATCTTCTTCCAGTTCGTTTTTGAGTCGGTCCTGATCACCATGAGCGGGGCGCTGATCGGTATTACCCTTGGCACGCTGGCCGCCTGGGGGATCATGACCTGGCTTAAGATGTCAGCGGTCGTCGCCTGGGGAGCGGTTTACATGGCCTGCCTGGTCGCCTTTCTGGTCGGGACTTTCTTCGGGGTCTATCCGGCGATGCGCGCTTCCAAGTTAGACCCGGTCGAAGCTTTGAGGTTTGAGGCATGAACACGCTATTGTATTCCATCTGGGAAGAGATGAAGCAGGCCTGGCGCGCCTTGTTGTCGAACAAGGTTCGCAGCGCCCTGACCATGCTTGGCGTGATCATCGGCATCTTCTCGGTTATCACGCTGGTGACAATCGGGGAAGGGGCCAAGAGCTACGTGACCGACCAGATCAAGAACCTGGGGGCCGGTTACGATTCGTTTATCCTGGTGGCCGGCAAGGATACTAACTCTCCGCCTAATCCCAAATTCACCTATGCCGACATCGCTCATTATAAAAGCCGGGTGCCGGAGATCAAGGATATTGTGGCGTTGAATGTCGGTTCCGGTGACCTCTCGTACGGTAAAAAGACGGTCAAGAACGCGGTGGTCATGGGGATGACGGCAAATTCGCTGGAATTAATGGGCGGTAAAATAGCAGCTGGCCGTTATTTCACCCAGGCAGAAGTCGAATCACGGCGCAAGGTGGCGGTAATCGGTCCCCGGGCGGCAACGGAGCTGTTCGGCGAGAGCAGTCCGCTGGGCGAACGGATCAAGATGGCCGGCAACCAGTACCTGATCATCGGCATGAGCGAAGCGCGCGGCAGCATCGGCCCGATGGATATGGACCGGCGGATCACCCTGCCGGTAACGATCGTCAAAAACATGTTCGGCAATTATAATATTATGCGTTTTAATATTTTTCCAAAGGATGTCAATAAGCTGGATGAGGTCAAGGAAAAAGTTCGGCTTGTTACTCTGCGCCGTCTGGGCAATGACGATTTCCGCTTCATGACCCAACAGGGGATCCTCAATATCGTCAATAATGTCATGGGCGCGCTGACCGGCTTTGTTACCGGGATCGCGGCGATTTCGCTTTTAGTCGGCGGGATCGGGATCATGAACATCATGCTGGTAGCGGTCAATGAACGGGTCCGAGAGATCGGTGTCAGAAAAGCGATCGGCGCCAAGAGCCGCGACATTGTCCTCCAGTTCCTGGTCGAATCGATGATGATCAGCCTGATCGGCGGCATACTCGGCATAATCTTCGGCATACTCGGCGCGTTCCTGATTATGTTTTTTATCAAAGGGACATTGGTCATTGCCTGGTGGGCAGTGATCATGGCTACGGGAATCTCCGCCGTGGTCGGCATCTTTTTTGGGGTTTATCCGGCTATGAGAGCGGCAAAGCTTGATCCAGTGGTAGCGTTGCGTTACGAATAAACTATATCTAAAACCCGACATAAGATGGAACCTGAGAGTAAAACTCTCGGTTCCATCAAGTGAACAGTATATTTGGAACCGCGACTTTTAGTCGCAGGTTCCAAATATATATCGAGTCTGGGAGCTACATCTCGCTTTTGACAAAATCCCGCAGCGAGCTCTTCACATTATCATCATAATCGACCAGGATGCTCTTTATCTTTCCGTCTCTGCCGATAGCAATGGTGGTAGGAATGACCAGGATCGAATAACTATTTAAAGTGGACAGTTTCTTGTCGATCAGGAAATCAAAAGAGAGATTTTGGCCGTTAACATACTCCTTCAAAGTTTTCTGTTTTTTATCAAATGAGATCGCCAGGACCTCAAGCGAAGACTGGTATAGGGCTGAAAGTTCTTGAAGCGTTTGAAGTTCTTCCTGGCAGGATTTGCTCCAGGAGGCGAAAAATACCAGTATCATGGGTTTACCCGAAAATTCGGCGATATTTACGTTCTTTCCATCTAAATTGGGCAAAGAAATACCGGGCGGGGCGCTGCCTACGGCAGGCAAGTCGGCCGCAATACATGGATTGGCAACTATAAAAGCCGCCATTGCAACCAATAAGAAGCGTTTTATTAACATATCAATCTATTTTAAAGACCGAATCGGAGATCCCTTCATTGACTTTAATATTTTCAAATCTCATTTCGGCCTTCATTTTCCCGCCTGGCAGTTTAACCTCGGATACGCTCTTTGATATGACCCAGATATTATTTATTTTTGCATATTCAATATCGGAAGTTGAAACCACGCCTCCGGTCGGATTATAGATTTCAATTTTCACCGGCAGATAGCGGTCAGTATCAACATAAAAATTAACTTTGCCCAGAAACTTGTTCGCTTTTTTGGGATTTCCTTCTATTATAATTTGCTTTCCGCTTGATTTAACCAGCTTCAGGTTAAAGAAATCATACATCTTCTTTTTGTCCATGGTCTTGGACCCCTGCCCCAGGTCGACCTGGCCGTTCTTTTCCCTCAATTTTTTAAGGTCCTGGACAAATTTTTGTCCGGTAGCGGGATCGATCATCGCCATCTTATCCCCTGAAGTAATGGTTACCTGTTTTACCGGCTCGATCATTTCCATTTTGCTTTTGTCGTCGCCCTTGACCCAGATCTTTCCTTTTTGCCGGCTTTCTTTTTTCTCTTTCATTTCGGCCTTGATCACGGTTATCACATCCGCCTGCATATCCTTGATCAACGATTGATTGGTCGCTATTTTATTTAAAACATCTTCAACCCCCGGATCAACGCCCCAGGCCGCATAAGCTATTACCAAACAAATCACGATCGCAAAAATCTTTTTTAACATTTTATACCGTCCTTCTTTTTACTATCGGAGTTATTTTTTTCTTTTCACATCCGTCGTCGCGGGTGGCTTCGACCGGTATCGCCTGTTCGCCGTCCGGAAAAGCGTACCTGGCGGAAAATGTCCCGTCAGACCTCAATTTTACCGGAGATCCCTGTATGGTAACGCTGGCAGTAGGCTCGGTCGCGCCGTAAACTATAACCTCGCAGTTCGCTACCAGCCAGAAAGGCCTCGGCTGCTTCGGCCTGACCGGGGAAAACAGCGATGACACTCCCGGAGAAGAAATCTGCTGCAACAGCCTCTTTTCCATCATCTGCCGTAATTCCAAAGATCCCTGCCCAACCCTGAAACCGCCGGACAGGGCGTACATCCTTTCCCAATCCGGGATCATCCACTCTTCATCGATAACTTCCGACATGCTGTCCCGCGGCGTTACCACCACATTGCTTCTGGCCGCGCAGATAAAAATTCCTTCCGCCGTTAAAAAACCGACGTCGACGCAATACGAAGTATTGGGCCGCCCCACATTTATGTACCAATTACCCGCAAGTCCATGGACCGGCAGGTCAAAAAAGTTCCAGTTTTGGGCGTCATATACTCTAAGTATTAATTTCGCCTGATCGAATTTAGCTCCCAGTTCCGACCTGATCTCCTGCAGTTTATTTTGGTTAATCTCCCAATAAGCGTAAATCCAGTAAGGATCCCGGACCATTATAACTATCCGGTTATCTCCATACCCCTGCGGAAGTTCATAAGGCCTGGCCCCGGAAAATTTCTGGATCACGGGGCCGGAATAATACTTGCTTTCCTCCGCCCGTTCTTCGCCCCTTAAATTCATTTCCGGAGCGGCAAGAGCCGCCTTTTTCTTTCCCGGCTTCTTTATTTGAGCTTTTACGGAGCTTGGCTGTCTCGTTTTCTTTGACTTGACGACCGCTCTCTTCCTTACCGGCATTCTATGCCTCCTTAGATGATCTCGCTCAAATATTTTGCCGCTTCTTCAGGCGAAGTAGGATTAATGTACAGGCCCGATCCCCATTCAAAACCGGCCTGCTTTGTTAACCGGGGGATGATCTCAAAATGCCAGTGGAAATCGTAACTTATCGTTCCCCAGTAATCCGGCTTGCCGGGCCTGGGAACGGAATTTGGAGCCGTATGGATGACAAAATTATACGGAGGATCGTTTAATGTCTTTTTCAACCTGGTTAAAATGTCCTTTAAGCAGCGCGCCAGCTGCAGCCTCTCCTCATCCGCCAGTTCCTGAAAATTGGCGTGGTGGCGGCGGGGAAAGACCCAGGTCTCAAAAGGAAAGCGCGAAGCAAACGGAGCAAAAGCCACAAAATACTCATTTTCATAGACCATGCGCTCGCCGGAACCCAATTCCTGGCGGATCATGTCGCAAAATAGGCACCTTTCCTTTTCGTGGAAGTAAGTGCGCGAATTTTGAAGTTCGAGTTTAACGTATCTTGGCGTTATCGGCGTAGCGATCAGCTGCGAATGGGGATGGTTAAGCGAGGCGCCGGCCGCGCTGCCGTAATTCTTGAAAACAAGTATATACCGGAACCTTTTGTCTTTCTCAAGATCGGTAAGACGCTGCTTATACGCCCAAAGGACCTTTTCGATGTGGCTTTCTTCCATGTCGGCCATGGTGACGTTATGGTCAGGAGTTTCTACGATCACCTCATGCGCGCCAATGCCCGACATCATGTCAAATATGCCTATTCCGGAGCGGTTGACATCGCCCTCGATCACCAGCGCGGGGAATTTGTTCGGTATGACCCTTACCTGCCAGCCAGGCTTGTTCGGTTGAGTGTCGGACCTTCTCCAGGCAATTATCTCGGGCGGCGTTTTATCTTCATTGCCTTCGCACATCGGGCATTTGCTGGTATCTTCTTTGGCCGCGGCAACGGTCGATCCTCCAAAATCAGAAGGCCGGCGGCCCCGTTCCGTCGAGATCACAACCCAGCGGTCGGAAATGGGACATTTGCGTAATTCAGGCATTTTAGCTCTCCATTCTTATCACAATTTTATTGGTCCACTTGCCTTGAGGCTCAAGCTCGAGATCAAAACCAAAAAGCAGGCAGGTCCCCTGATAAGTTCTTTCAAATCCGCCTTCGGACTGCGATACCGTCTCGATCGGAAACCAGAAAAGTTTGCTTTCCTTTTCCAGCCCCAATGATACACTAAAACCTTTCCATTCGTCAATGAGCTTGACTTCAAATACTTCATTTTTTTTGCCCGAACTGTTCATCTTTAATTTATCGTCAGACCCGGAAATTATGATCGCCCGGTCGGGCGCGTCCGGGGCAAGAAGAGTGAGGTTGAATTCAACGCCAAAAAGGGCGTGTATTTTCTTTTCGGAAAGATTGGTCACTTCGTATTCAACGTTCAGGATGCTCTGCCCCGCCATTAACGACGCCAATTTATTAACGGATACGGAATGTCCGTCCACCCTGCCGGTCCTTGAAAAATTGACCGACGCTTCATCTCCCTTGCGGTGGGGGAAAAAATTATAGGCCCCTTCCGCAAAATCGCCGAGCTCAAAATAATTTTCGTCCTTCAGCGCTTCGAGATCGGTGTCGACCGGCATAAAATGGTCGACCAGCGAAATACGGCGGCGCCGGCGGTCATATTTTAAAAATTTTTCTATTCCGCTTTCCTTTACGCTGATGAGGTCATGGATGCTTTTGGTCCCGCCGCCGACTTTAACATTTTCTTTCGGCGTCTCAAGGATCTTTTTATGGTAAGGCTCGGGACGGCGGGTAAGCACATTGGTGAGGTTAAATGCTTTTGGCCGGTAATCAAGTTCAAAAAGCCCGCCTCCGGACTTCGGGGAAAGGTAAACGTTCAGGTACGGGTTGGACATCAGCACTTCTTCCGAACCGTCCTTGTCAAAATCGGTGACTAATATTTCGGTAAAATTCTTGTTCCCTCTTTGCAATTTTTGAATGATGTTCTCCGCTTTTATCAGATGTTCATAAACCGCGTCCCTCAAATAGGACAGGTATAAGCCGCCAAATACGCCGTGCCAGTAAGCGCAGTTGCATTGGCCCATGTAAAGCTCGCGCTCCGCGAGGGTGGTCAGCTTTTGCCGGTCTTCAGAAGTTTCCGACTTTTTTATGGTCTGGAGTTTGGAGCTTATCAAAAGCATCTTCTTATGCATGTTGTTCGATTCCGGATACTTGACGAAAAAGTTCCTGAAATATCCTCCGGACCATTCGATCATCTCGGCGTAAGAAGCGGAAGGCAGATATACCTGGCCGAGAGCGGGATATTCGTCAAGGTATTCTGAAAATGTCATCGGCCTTATCCAGTCAAGATTATCTTCCAGCATCTTTAATAAATTTTCAAGGTACCCATCCTGGTAGACCCACTTATGAGTGCCGGGCCACACTCCGAATTTTTCGCCGTCATCGGCCAGGATCGCGGCTTTCCTGCCGTCATCCGAAGCTATCCCCCGCAGGAATTTGATGGTCTCTTCCGGCATTTTAAACGGAATGAGGTACCTCAACTCTTTGCTTATCGGAAAAACATTCAGCATCGCGCCCTGCTCTTCGGTCACATAGTATCCATACAGATCTTCCTTTTTAAACCCGGCGGAAAAGAAATGGAAATCGTCGACGGTCACATATTCAATTCCCGCTTCAGACAGGATCTTCGGCAGGTGCGGCTCCCAGATCCGTTCGGTCAGCCAGAGGCCGCGCGGCGACTGTTTAAAATTTTTCTTTATGAAGTCGGTCTGCATCTTTATCTGGCCGAGCTTGTCGGCATCCGGTATGATCGGGATGATCGGCTCATAATAACCGGCGGTCATCACCTCGACCTGCCCGCGCTTTACCAGTTTGTTGATCAAGTCGATGAATTCAGGGTGCTTTTTCAAGAACCAGTCATAAAGTATGCCGCTGTAATGGACGGAAAATTTAATCCGGGGATGGCATTCGAGCGTTTCAATGAACGGACGGTAGCAGTTTTCAAACGATTCGTCGAATATGTGCTCAAAATTACCGACCGGTTGGTGACAGTGTATCCCAAACAGGAAATTTATTTTTTTCATTTCTCTGATCTCCTGATAATCTGATACTCTGATATTCTCATACTATACGCTCCACTGCTCCATTTCATAGGTTGTGGTGGGGGCTTTTAGCGATATCACGCCACCCCTCGGCCACCTTTCGAGCTCCTTGCCGTCTTTCATTATCACAATGCAGAATTGAAGCTCGTCCCCCGGGTTTATCCCAAGATCGGAAAAGGGAATTGAGAACTCAACGATCTTTTTGATCGCAAATGAATTCATTTTTTTTATCTCTTCCCAATTCTCTTCCCGCCCCATCCGGCATAATACCATTTCATTATTATTGATCTCGGCTTTCATTTCATTGGGCGTATAAGTGATCAGGCCGAAAGAAAACTGTTTTGGTTCTTCATTTATAAAATCTATTTGACAGTCAAGCCTGATAAAAAGTTCCGTCCGGCTGAAGCCATAATAGAAAGCCTTGAGTAAAGTGTCGATTTGATGCATCGCCCCTTTTGATTTTTCAACATCAAAATACCCGGCCGACAGCCATTCGTAATAATTGGTCACCACCCCGTCGATCTCCGGATTTATCAAATAGACCGGTTCGCGGGTGGGCTTGAAGGTTTTTACGCTCTTGATCGGCTTATCAAGATATTTGGGAGCTTCTTTGCCGAGAAGCTGATAAATGTTCTTTAAATGTTTGCGGTACAGGGAATCAAAGGCTTCATCGTTTTCCGAAGAATGGTCGTCGCCATACCACCAGCACCAGTCGGAACCTTCCGCGATATATAATTCCTGCCAGGCCAGGGCGTTGTCCGTTCCCTCAATGACCGCGCGGACGCGCGCCAGATAATCCCAGGCAAGATTGTCTTCTTCATGCCCGATCCAAATCCGGAAATTATTATTGATCCATGAAGCCGCGAACAGCCGGTTGATCCGGTCAGGCGAAGGATTGTTCGCCATATAATCTTTCGGCCTGGTCGTTATTATATTGTGGTCGGAAGCTATCCGCTGGTAAAATTCGCGCAGAAATTCTTCCCCGCCGTCTTTATAATATTCCCAGGCGTTTTCTCCGTCCAATATGACGGTAACCAGATAATTTCTTCCGTCCGACGGCAGGCTGGCGCGGATATTGTGCAGATGCTTAATAAAATCGTTGGCGGAGTCCTTTGCTCTCCATCTCTGGTATACAAAACCTACCTGATCAGACAAGAAGTGATTGCGGAATATAATATTTAACTGGTCGCCGACGGCATACGGTTTATATAATTCATTTGAGGCCAGCTGGCGCGGCACGTTCAGCGAAGAAGCCAGCACGCTTTCGTCGGTCGCGATCCATTTTATCCCCGCGTCTTTTAAAAGAGGCAAGATCTGTTCGGAAACGCTGCCCTCGGACGGCCACATTCCCGCCGGTTTTTCTCCGAAATGGGCTTCATGGAAGGCAACCGCCGATTCTATCTGATGTTTCGCGTCTTCGGGATGCTGGTAGCGGACCGAAGGAAGGTTAATATGAGGCATTGATTCCTTGGCCGCGTTGGTATCGCATATCAAAGGAAGGATCGGATGGTAAAACGGCGAGGTGGTCAGCTCTATCTGGCCGCGCGCCGCCAGTTCTTTGTACTTCGGCATGGTCAAAGACATTATTTCTTTCTGTTTGGCCAGCACCGCCCTTTTATCTTCCGCGGAAAAATTCTTTCCTTTTTCGATCATGGCTTTTACGACCGGGTCCTTTTTGCGGTAGTTAAATCCGAACCAGCTCAAGTTAAACCAGACCTGGAGGTCCATTATTTCCTGCGCGCTTAACCGGGTGGCAACGCGGGTCAGCTCGGAAATTGACGAAAAGCGGCCTCTCTTCAGGAGAAGGTCATGGTAGCGGCGGTACGGCTTGATCATTACTTCCCAGTTCGTCATGAAAAAATTCTTAAGTATGTAGACTATTTCTTCCGTAGTGAGGTCTTTCGGGTCTTTTTCCGAAAGCAAAAGGCTTTTGTCTTTGGCGTCATTCTGCACATAATCCTCTATCTGCGAAAAAAGCGACGGCACCAGGTTGAAAGTCGCTTTTACGTTCGGATAATCGTCAAGGATAGCCACCATATCATAATAATCTTTCGCGCAGTGTAATCTTACCCAGGGAAGAATGTATTCGCCCGTAACGAGGTCTTTGTAATAAGGCTGATGCATATGCCAGATGATGGCAAGATAGATCGGATTATTCATCGGTTCCGATTATACAATAACTCGTCGGGGATTTCGACCCCTCTTTTTTTAAGTTCCTCGATATAGAAAGCCGCGTCTTTAAGATTGTTTTTCCGGTAATTATAAACGGCCAGATATCTGTAAGCGTCAAGATATTCGGGGTTCAGCTCGATCGTTTTTTTCAACAATCCTTCCCCTTCTCTCCCCCTCCCCATATTAAGGTAAAGCAATCCCAGATTAAAATAAGCGGTCTCGAATAAAGGATTTATTTTAATTTCCCGTTTAAACTCCGCTTCGGCTTCTTTTAACTTTCCATTTTTCATGTAAATAAGGCCGATATTGTTGTTCGCCATCGGCTCAAGCGGATTAAGAAGAAGCGCTTTTTGGTATTCCGGAAGCGCCTTTTCCGGAAAACCTTCCAAATAATACATCGCGCCAAGGTTCCGGTGGGCCAGAGGCGAATGAGGGGAGCTCTTCGCCGCCGATTCCCAAAAATTGATCCGATCCTTAAACACTTCCAGATGGATAAAAGTGACCGCAGAAAAAACCGCCAAAATCATCAGGGATATAATTAGATGGCTTTTCTTTTTAAAGTCGAACCTGTTCACAATATCCGTTTCCAGTAATATTATAAATATCCCGATTATCGGCAGGTAAACCCGGTGTTCAAATAATTCCGTAACGGCCTGAGGATTGGGCCTCACAAATGAAGGTATGAGAAAAAGCACAAACCAGGACAATCCAAAAATAAGATAACCCGTGCGCTTGGTTTTTGAGATCGCCAGCAATGCAATCAGTATTGCTAAAGAAACAATACCATAGATATAAGTGGTATCAACCATTAACGGCAGGACGGAGAGGTTAAAGGGAAGGAAGATCTTCCCCAAATACTGGATGACGGCGGGAAGATTGTCCCAAAGCGAGAGCAGGCCGTCGCTGACAAGGAAATTCGAAGGGCTTCTAAGGCCGTAATTCCTCAAAAAATACCAGCCGACAACCACCAGCAGCCAGCCGGCGCCAACCATTAGTTTATCTAACGTTATTTTTTTATCGTTATTGATCAGATAAATATAAAGGACGAACATTGGTATCAGGACTAAAGCCGTCTCTTTGGTCAAAAGCGCCAGCGCAAAGAAAATAAGGCTTAGAAAAAAAGACCAGATGTTCTTATTCTCGAAAAAGTTGATGAAAAAGATAAAGCATGACAGGGCGAAGACCATGAGCAGAGAGTCGTTCCTTCCGGGTATCCATCCCACCGCCTGGGAGAGGACCGGATGAACGGCAAAGATCAGAGAAAAAAAGAACGAGAGGTCCCTGCGGTATTTCATTTTTATCAGCAGAGTAAAAAGCAGGCATGATGACAGAACATGGAGAAGAATATTCGTAAGATGAAAGACCAAAGGAGAAGCGCCGTTAAATTGCGCGTCTATAATGAACGAGACCGTCAACAGCGGCCGGTAATAGAATGCCAAACTGCTGATCTGGCGGAAGACATCCTGCCCGAAAGCCGCCGCGATATTGGATATGTTCCTTATAAAATAAAAATTATCAAGGATCAGATTGTTATCATCCAAATAAGTAAAGTTAAAGAACAGGGCTTTAAAATATAAAAGAAGGCAGATTGCCGCGATCCAAAGATACGGCCGCCATGAATTTTTAAACAATTTTATTTGCCAGCCGCCCTATTCCTTCGATCTCAACGGCCACGACATCCCCTTTTTGCATCGGGCCTATTCCCGGCGGGGTTCCGGTCAGGATAACATCGCCGGGCAAAAGCGTCATGATGTTAGAGATGAAAGAAACCAGGTAAAGCGGCTTAAATATTAATTTGTTCGTATTCGATGACTGCTTAATCTCATTGTTCAGGAACAACTTAATGTCCAGGTTGTCGGGATCGATGTCGGAAACGATATCAGGACCAAGCGGGCAAAAGGTATCAAATGATTTTGCCCGGCCCCACTGGCCGTCTATGCGCTGAAGATCCCTCGCGGTAACGTCATTGCCGCAGGTGTAACCCAGAATATGTTTTTTTGCTTCTTCCACGGAGACATTTCTTGTTTTATCCTTTATAACTATCGCGAGTTCAGCTTCGTAATGCAGTTCTTTGGTCTGATGTTCGGGATAAATAATATTATCTCCATCCCCTATTACCGATGTCGGCGGCTTGAGGAAAATGATCGGATGAGTCGGAACCGCCATTTTCATTTCCTGGGCATGGTCTAGATAGTTAAGTCCGACGCAGATTATTTTGGAGGGATTAAATTTCATGCGAACATTATAACATCCGCATAACGCATTTGCTGAAAAATAACCTGAAATTTTCATTTTTGGGTACGGATATAAAAAAGGAAAGGTCAATCATTATAAATAAAGGAGAATAACAATGGTAATAGCAACTAAGCCCCCAGTCGCAAATGTTTCGGGAACAGCGGGAATAGGCAGAGCAGGTCTACAGCACATGGATGCTTTAACGGTCAGAACTGAAGCTATCCTGTCCCATGTCCTGTCACTTAAGGCCGGAGAAAGAGTTTTGATCCTTCATGATCAGGGAAAAGACCGTATTGTAAACGCTTTTACCGAAGGAGCCAAAGCTCTTGGCGCAACGGCGATCGATACCTACAAGTTTAAAGACTGCCGTTATAAACAAGGCGGCGTCGAAGAAATGATCGCCAAGGTCCAGGGTCGTTATGATGTTTGCCTCAATTTGATAGACGGAGGCGGGGATGAAATTCCCGATCGGGTTAAGCTGATTAAGGCCGAGATGGCAAGCAAGGCTCGCACCGGTCACGGCCCGGGGATTACCGAAGAGATGCTTTTGACTGAAGTTGATTATGAAGCGCTTAAGTTACAGGGTAAAAAGCTGAATGCCGTTTTTAAGGACGCTGAAAAAGTGGTCATTACCACTCCGCTGGGCACCAGCATAGAGATCAAGATAAAGGGCCGAAAATGGTGCGATGATCTGTCAATTGGCACGGGCAGTATTGGAAACATCCCAAATGGTGAAATATTTTGCGGTCCGATCGAAGACGGCGCCAACGGAACGATCGTGGTTGACGGTTCGATCGGCGGCAACCGGGGATTGGTACCTTCACCTATTATCATAGAAGTTAAAGACGGAAAAATAGTACAAGAGAACGGCGTTTTGAACGGCGTGCGCTGGCTCGATCCGAATTATGTCGATAAAAGCGGATATCTTCAAGAACTCCAACGTCTTCTTTCGAAAGATGAAATGGCTTCTGTGATCGGCGAACTCGGGATCGGGCTGGTTGCTTTCGCTGTCTGCGGCAATCTGCTGCAAGACGAAAAAGCTCTAGAGACTATTCACATAGCTTTTGGCAACAATGATGACGAAGACGAGATGGCGGGCAACAATCATTCAATGACCCATCTCGACGTTCTGGTCAGGAACCCAAATTTTGTGGTTTATTATATCAAGGAATCAGGCAAACAACCTTTCGCGCTAATGGAGAATGGGAATATCCTGATCTAAACTTTCTTAACTGCCCATTATAAAGCTCAACATGGCAGCCGCTATGTTATAATAAATTTGTGCAGATAAAAACCATAAAAGTCGGCGAATTAAGAACAAACTGCTATATCGTCTCCGATGAAGAGACAAATGAAGGCATTGTCATAGATCCCGGATTTGAGATCGAAGATATAATGAATGAAATCGGCGCCATTAAAATTAAAGCCGTCATCCTGACCCACGGCCACTACGACCATGTCACGGAAGCTTTTCATCTGGCGGAAACGATCAAGGTACCGGTAATGATACATGAAAAAGACGAGGCCTTGATGGTCTTCAGCACCAAAAAAACAGCGGACAAAACATTGAAAGATGAAGAGATATTTACGGTTGGGCCTTTATCATTTGAAGTTATACTTACGTCCGGACATACTGGCGGCGGTATCTGTTTATATAATAAAGAAGAAGGCGTGCTTTTTTCCGGCGACACGCTCTTTAGCAGGGACTACGGCCGGACCGACCTCCCCGGAGGATCACAGCGGGAAATGGAAGCTTCCTTAAAAAAATTGCTTGCCCTGCCCGCGCATACTAAAGTCTATCCCGGCCACGGACGAACAACCACTATTGGAGACGAGCAAAATCTGTTAGAATAGCAAAAAGGAGGACAAAAAATGAGAGAAAGAGCAAAAGAAATAGCCCGACGCAGGCGCAGGAAGAAAAAAGTTCTGAAAGCCAAAAAGAAAGCACAGGCATAATGAAGATCCTGCTTGCCGGATATAATCTCGATACCGAAGTAATCGAGGGTTTAAAACGCGGAGAAACTAACCGAACCGATGTTACTCCAGAGGTGCTTTCCGCTTCTTACGCGCGCATCAGCCGCGACCCCAGGCCGATCGATGAATTAAGAGCGGTCGCGCGCAAGGAAGTCGAAAAGGCAAGAAAATCCAACCAAAGCATAATCTTTAAAATGGGCCACCACTCCGTGGCCGAACACGCTGTTTTTAACTTTGACATGATCGGCGTCACCCGTCTGGCTTTTGAAGAGATCGAAAAATTCCGGCTTTGTTCTTATACCGAAAAATCCCAACGCTATCAGAAATTAGAAGGGAATTATTTGGTCCCCGAAAAAATCGACAGTTCCGGCTTCAAACAGCTCTTTATTGAAACGGTAGAAGCTCAAAACTCCGCTTACGCGGAAATGGTCAATAAAAATGTCCCGCCCGAAGATGCTCGTTACATAACTTCGTTCGCCACCCTCGGACAGGTCGGAATGACGCTTAACGCGCGGAACCTTGAACTTCTATTCAGAAGGTTTGCTTCAAATCCTTTAAAAGAGGTACAGGCGATCGGGAAAGCCATGTATGAGCTGATAAAGCCGATCGCCCCTTCGATCATATTATTCACCGAACCAAACCCTCTTGATCGCGATACTTACTCGGAACTTTCAAAACAGGCGCAAAAATTAAAACCGGCTAAAGGAAAAGAAAAAATAAATGAAGTGCGATTAATTGATCACACAAAAGGCGCGGACGATAAATTGATTGCCGCTTTGTTGTGTACAAGCTCCAATCTTCCGTACCAGTCATGCTTAAAAACGGCTAAAAGTTTAAGCGGACCAAAAAAAGAAGCGGTCATAAAGACCTCTTTAAAGAACATGGAATTTTACGATTCAACCCTGCGGGAATTTGAATTCCCCGACCTTACTTTTGAGATCGTCCTTTCAGCCGCCTGTTTCGGACAGTTAAAGAGACACCGGATGGCAACCCTTGCCTGCCAGGATTATGATCCCTCCCTCGGAATAACCATTCCGCCTACTATAATTGAGGCCGGCCTTGAAAAGCAATTTAAAAAGATAGCGTCACAGACCGAAGCGGCCTATTCAAAGCTCAAAAAGGCGGTCCCGCACGCCGCCAATTACATATTGACCAATGCGCACCGCAAACGCGTCCTTTTTAAATGCAACGCCCGGGAGCTTTATCATATTTCAAGATTAAGGGAAGACGCGCACGCGCAATGGGACATTATGAACATTTCAAAGGCGATGGCCGCGGCCGCAAAAAAAGTGATGCCAGGAACCATGATGACAATCTGCGGGAAAGATGTTTATCCTGAAGTCTACGAGAAAGTATTCGGCGGGAAACCGAAAATAATTCCCGCCTAACCCTTGTCAATCACGGCATTTCATGAGATAATATCAAAAATAATGAAAAACAAATTAATCGTTACGGGTTTGATCTGCACGTTCATTTTGGGCGGATTGGCATTTTATAATTCTTATAAAACACCCCCTGCCCCTCATTTTTACGCGAAACCGTTCCTTGATGATAAAGTCCAGGAGTTAGCCAGCCGCTACAGCAACGGCGACGTTATTGTCGTAAGCAAAAAAGACCATCTTCTTTATTACTGCCATAAAGGGCTGATAGTCAGAGGAGACCGTTTCGGCGGTTTCGTATTTAATTTCCCCGTTCCGGTATCGCTTGGCGTGAATAATAAATGGACCCCGGAAGGGAAATTCAAAGTTTACGTA
>Ga0265296_1000959_pt1:0-35000 | contig 36706 bp, 32 predicted proteins | sample MunlanPumphouse1_FD_189073 | JGI IMG/M metagenome (GOLD analysis project Ga0265296, IMG submission 189073) | Groundwater microbial communities from a municipal landfill in Southern Ontario, Canada - Pumphouse #1 | ecosystem: Environmental > Aquatic > Deep subsurface > Groundwater...
CTCGCCGTCGCCGCGGCCATGGGCATGTACTGGTTGTACATGGCCTGGACCGGCTACAAGGCGGTGGATGACACCGTCTGGGCGCGCAAGTTGTTCGTCTTCTCGATCTTCACCATCACCGCCTTGAGCGTGATGATGTCCCTGGATTTCCAGGTGCCGAAAGAGTTGCTGCTGACTTACGCCCACTGAGTTGGGATGCAATGAAAAGCCCCGCCTTCGAGAGAAGAGCGGGGCTTTTTTGTACGGCCTGAAAACACCACAGCCCCCATGTGTGCGGGCTTGCCCGCGATAGCAATGAATCAGTCGATACATGTGTTGGCTGACCCACCGCTATCGCGGGCAAGCCCGCTCCCACAATTTTTGGGGGGTAGGGCTTATTGCTGGGCGATGCTGTAACCGTCAAACGCCGTCTGCTGCTGCAGCGCGGTGACGATGCTCTTGCGCGTCAAAGGCTGTTCTGCACCGGAGTTATCCACAAAGGTCTCGCTCTCAAGCTCGGCCTCATCGCCTTCACCCACAAAGCTGAAACCGAGGAATTCCAGCGCCTCGCGGTCGACATTGAGTTTGGAGCGCGGTGTGCGCAATGGCAGGGTGACGCTGATGCCATCCTTGCTGATCACAAACACTTCCACTTCCTTCTTCACCCGGGCGGCCTTGCCTTTGCCGGCGCTTGGGTTGCTGATGGCCTGGTGGGTCTGGTTCAGCACCTTCAGCGCCAGGCCGTAGACCAGTTCCTGGAACTCGGGGTCGTCCTTGAAGCTGGAAAGGATGCGGCTGATCGAGAACTTGCTGCTCAGGTCTTCGAGGGCGGCGTTGTCGGCGGCTTCGGCGTCCTTGAGCTGCTTGAGCTGGCCCATCAGGTCGTAGGCCTTGTCATCGTCAAAGGCGTCGTGGGCCTGGCGGATGGCCACGCGCAACTCGCGGATCTGGTCGCTTTCCTTGGAGGTATGGAACGCGTCCAGCACCATTTCACTGATGTTCTTGGCCGCTGGCACATGCTGTGAAAGATTGATGGCGTTTTCGTATTCAGCTTTGGATTGCAAGGTGACTACGGATTCTTCGGTACGGGAATCAGACATTGAAATTTCACTACTTCTGTAAGCGGGGAGACGAAAAAGCGTCGGGCATTTTCAAGGGCCAGGGTAGCAAGGTCAAGGCGGCACTCTGCCTTCATCGTCATCCGCGTCTACAGGCCCTGCATCTCCTGCAATTGCGCCTCCAACCGCTGCCGCAGGTCACTGCCGCGCCGCGCGATAAACACCAGTTGTGCCGAATTTTGCGCATGCTCGCCGCTGGCCAGGGTGAACTGGCTGCGGTTGCCCACATGTTGCAGCCAGAAGGGCTGGTCGTTGCCCTGCAAATGCACCAGGCCTTTAAGGCGGAACACGTCCTTGGGCAGTTGCCCCAGCCAGTCGCGCAGGGCCTTGGCCGGCAGGGCCTGGGTGCCTTGCCAGGTCCAGCTTTCAAACAGTTCATGGTGCGGCGCCGGCACGGGAGTAAAGCCGTTGCGCGGGCTGCGTTCGCCCAGCAGCAGGGCGTCGGGGATCTGCGCCTGCACGGTGCTGATCACCCGTGTGCGCGCACCGATAGTTGCGCGCAGGCTTTGCAGTTCGGCGGCGCTGACCAGATCGGCCTTGTTCAGCAGCACCAGGTCGGCACAGGCCACCTGAGCGCGGGACAAACGGGCGAACTCACCTTCCAGGGCGGCATAACCGCTGGCATCCACCAGGGTGATCACTGTATCCAGATGCAAGTGCGCCTTGAGCTGTGGATAACCCAGGGTCTGCACAATGCGCTGCGGGTCGGACACGCCACTGCACTCGATCACGATGCGATCCAGGCGCGGGCGCAGTTGGCTCAGGCTCACCAGTTGCGCCAGCAGGTCCTCTTGCACGGTGCAGCAGATGCAGCCGTTCTGCAGGCTGAACACCGCATCGGTGACTTCGGCGATGATCGCCGCATCGATATTCAGCTCGCCAAAGTCATTCACGATCACCGCCATCCGGCCATGTTGCGGCTGCTGTGCGATGCGGTTGAGCAGGGTGGTCTTGCCGGCGCCGAGAAAGCCCGAGACCACCGTGACGGCAATGCTGTCGTTATTCATTCGATCACCGGCGGCAGGCCCTGCCACACAGCTTGCAAGGCTGTGCCTTCAAACGCGTTGAGACGGTCGTAGACCGGACGGCCATCGACAAAGGTCAGCAGCACCTGGGTCTGGTGGATGTAGTTGCGCGCCGGCTGGGCGAACAGGTCGCGGTCGATCACGATCAGGTCGGCGCACTTGCCCACTTCCAGGCTGCCGGTGGAATGCTCCAGGCCCATGGCATGGGCGCCGTTGAGGGTCGCCACTTGCAGCGCCTGTTCCAGGGTGATCGGCTCGCCGAAGCAGTCCGGTTCCTGGTTCCACGGGTTCTGCCGGGTGACCATGGTTTCCAGGGCCAGCCACGGGTCAATCGAGGCCACCGGCCAGTCAGTGCCCATCACCGCCAGGCCACCTTCGGCCAGCACACCTTTGAAGTCGTAGATGCGCTTGAGGCGCTCGGCGCCATAACCGGAGCGGGCGCCACTGGCAAACGGCGTCGGGTACCAGGCCGCCGGGGAGAACTCGGCGATCACGTTCAGCGCCTTGAAGCGCTTGAGGTTGCCCGGATGCAGCAGGGTGCTGTGGGCGCACTGGTGCCGAATGCCGCTGTCGCCATTGACCCGCCGCGCCTCGGCCACCGCATCGAGGAATACATCGGAGGCGCCGTCGCCGGTGCAGTGGGCGATCACCCGCAGGCCGCGACGGTCCATGTCCACCACCATGTCGGTGATGTGTTCCGGGGTCAGGTTGAGCTTGCCGCGCCAGCTGGAATCGGCGGCCCATGGGGTCATCAGGTACGAGGACTTGGGCTCCACGGTGCCGTCGAAGTGGAACTTCACCGCGTTGGCATTGAGCCGCGCGCTGCGGTAGTAGTGACGCTCGCCACCGAGCAGTTCCCAGCGCCGGCGCACCGGGAAAATATCGTCCTGCCAACTGATCGCCGCTTCCACGCGCACGCTCAATTCGCCGGCGTCGTCCAGTTCCTTGAGGGCGTCCAGGCGCCGCTCGCAGACGTGCACGTACTTGGTCGCGGTAACGCCGCGTGAGCTCTGGAAGTGCACGCCGTCGCGGTAGGCCCGGCGCAGCACCGCCACCGGTGTGGGCGGCATGGCCGCGTGGATCAGCGCGTAGGCACCGTCGATCATCAGGCCATTGGGCTCGCCGCTGAGTTCGTCGCGCTCCATATAGCCGTTGCGCGGGTCGGCGGTGTGGCGGTCGATGCCGGCCAGTTTCAAGGCGCAGGAGTTGACCATCATGGTGCCCCACATGCGGTCCAGCAGCGCCACCGGGCGGTCCGGCATGATGCTGTCGAGCCACTCGCGACCTGGGGTCAGCCCGGCTTCGCGGAAGGTGTAGCGCACCCAGTATTGGCCGTAGATCCAGCCATCACCGGGGTGGGCGTCGGCATAGGCGTGGATCGCCGCCGCCAGTTGTTCGGGGGTGGGGTCTTCGATGCCCACGTCCAGGTCATCGCTGTAGCGCGGGGCCAGGGCGAGGTCGGGGTGAGTGTGCATGTCGTGCAGGCCGGGCATGCAGAATGCGCCCAGCAGATCGTGCTGGCGGGTCTGCGGGCCGATCAGGTGTTGCAGGTCGGCGAGCGTGCCCACCGCGATGAAACGTCCCCCGCGAATCGCCACCGCGTCGGCCCACGGCTGGCTCGGGTCGAGGGTGTAGAAACGGCCATGGTGCAGCACCAGGTCAGCGTGCTCGCCGACAACGGAGTGGGTGGAAGTGAATTGGTCGGAAGCGGTCACGGGGGAAACCTCAATATTCAAGACGAGCAAAGATCAAATGTGGGAACAGGCAAGCCAGCTCCCACATCAATCCCAGTGTTCACATAATCAGCGGTTGGCTCTCAGGCCCTCGACGAACCCGGCAATGCGCTGGCAGGCGTCCTTGAGGGTGTCGTCGGCGACGGTAAAGGAGATGCGCACAAAACCCTCGGCACTGGCGCCAAACGCCTGGGCATCGAGCACCGAAACGCCGGTGGCGCGGAACAGCTGCCAGGCAAAGTCCATGCTCGACAGCCCCGTGCGGCGCACGTCCACCAGCATGAACATCCCGGCCTGGGGCACGCGGCAATCGAGGTCGGCAATGCCGCCGAGGCCCGCTACCACCAGGTCACGCCGGCGGCGATACACCGTGCGCGCATCGCTGACCACTTCGTCATCCAGTTCCAGGGCCTTGATCGCCGCTTCCTGGATAAACCCCGGCAAGCCATAGAGCATGCACAGCAGCAGGTTATCCAGGTGGCCCACCAACGCAGTCGGCGCCACCACCCAACCCACGCGCCAGCCGGTCATGGCGTGGGTTTTCGACAGGCTGTTGAGCACCACGGTGCGCTCGGCCATGCCCGGCAGCGAGGCGATGCTCAGGTGCGGCTGGTCGTAAGTGATCTGGCCGTAGACTTCATCGGAAATCACCCACAGGTCATGCTCACGGGCGACTTCGGCCACCAGTTCCAGCTCTTCCCGGCTGTAGACGTTGCCGGTGGGGTTGCAGGGCGTGGCCAGGGCAATGCCCCGGGTCTTGGCGCTAATGGCTTTTTCCAGGGCGGCGCGGGTCAGGCGGAAACCGTTGGCCGCCGGTTGTTCGATGGTTGCGATGCGCGCACCGGAAGCGTGGATGCACGCTTCATAAGTCAGGTACATCGGTTCTGGCACCAGCACTTCATCGCCCTGGCTGAACAGGCACAGCGAGGTGGCGAACAGGCCGTTTTGCGCACCGGCCACCAGGGCCACGTTATCAGCGTGTACGGCAATCCCTTGCAGGCGGCTTTGCTTGGCGGCAATCGCCTCGCGCAGGGCCGGCCGGCCGAGGACGTGGGTGTAGTGAGTGTCGCCGGCGCGCAGGGCATCGACGGCGGTTTCGCAAATGGCGCTGGCGGTGGCGAAGTCCGGGTCGCCCACGCTCAACACAATCACATCTTCGCCACGGCCACGGGCTTCGACGGCCGCGTAGTGAATATCCCAGGCGCTGACGGACTCGCCACTAATGCGCTCGACAAACGGTGAATAACGCATCCTTGTTCTCCTAAAGTTGATTCAAGCCTGGCGCTGCGGGACTTTGCCCCAGCGCGAGAAGACGTGTTCGATCACGAACGCCAGGACAATGTAGATCACCGCCACGGCCAGCAGGGGTTCGTACACCCGCAGCGTCTGCGCACGCACCAGGTTGGCGGCGCCGAGCAAGTCGGTGACGGCCACGGTGGAAGCCAGCGCGGTGGCCTTGAGCAGCAGCACGGTCTCGCCCACCAATGTCGGCTTCACCAGCTCCAGGGCCCGCGGCAGCCAGACCCGGCGCAGCACCATCAGGCGCTTCATGCCAAAGGCCCGCGCCGCTTCCAGCTCGCCCCGTGGCACCGCACGCAGGGCGCCGCGCAACACTTCGCCGACATACGCGCCGACACACAGGATCAGCGCCAGGGCCACGTACCAGAAACCTTCACGCAAGTACGGCCAGAGGAAGCTGCCGCGAATCAGCGGGTAGCTGGCAAACACGCTGCCTACGCCGTAATACAGGATGTAGATCTGCACCAGCAGCGGCGTGCCCCGGAATACCGCGGTGTAGGCGCGCAGCGGCGCACTGATCAGCGGGTTGGACGACAAGCGCCCCAACGCCACCAGCACCGCCAGCAAGAACCCGAACACCCCGGACAACGCCAGCAATTTCAGGGTGATGCCCAGGCCATGCAGCAGCTCGTTGCCAAAACTGTTGATCCATGAAAAATCCATCCACTGCGCTCCTTAGTGCTGCGGCATCCAGCGGTTGATCCGTCGCTCGAACACCCGGAAGGCGCCGTTGGAAATCAGGGTGATGATGAAATACACCGCTGCCACCGCCAGGTAGAACACCAGGTAATGTTTGGTGGAACCGGCCGCCTGCTTGCCCACCGAGAGCAGCTCGCTGTAGCCGACGATGCTAATCAGCGCGCTGTCCTTGACCAGCACCAGCCACAGGTTCGACAGGCCGGCCATGGCAAACGGCAGCATGCTGGGCAGCAACACCCGGCGTACCAGCAACCAGCGCTCGATACCAAAGGCCCGCGCTGCTTCCAATTGGCCGACGGGAATGGCCTGGATCGCGCCACGAATGATCTCCGCCGAATAGGCGCCCTGGACAATGCCCAGCACCAGCACGGCGGCGATAAAGCCATTGACCGTCACGCTGTCGCGGCCCATGGCGGCCATCGCCATGTTCAGCAGGTCGGTGCCGGCGTAATACAGCAGCAAAATCAGCAGCAACTCCGGCACCGCGCGGTACAGCGTGGTGTACAGGTTGGCCAGGCGCACCATCCAGCGTGGGCCCTTGAGCTTGATCATGGCCACCAGCAGGCCGATGCCCAGGCCCAGCACAAAGGCCCCGGCGGAAATCTGCAAGGTCACCACCGCCCCCTGGAGCAGGGCGTTGAGCCAGCCGTCGGCGACGAACAGCTGGGAGAGTTCGGACAAAGAAATCATGGCGCGTTCCGTTGGACGTTATTGCGCGGAAATATCGACGCTGAAATAGCGGCTGCGAATTTTGTCGTAGGTGCCGTCAGCCTTCAGCGCCGCCAGCGCGGTGTTGAGCTGCTCGCGCAGGCTGTCATCACCCTTGCGCACGGCGGCGCCGATGCCCGAACCGAACAATGGATCCTTGGGCGCCAGGCCCTTGTCGGCCAGGCCGCTGCCGGCGTCAGACTTGAGCATCGGCTCGATGGTCAGGGCGTCGGCCAGCATGACGTCGATCCGTCCGCTTTGCAGGTCGGCGGTCATGTCGTCCTGGGTGTTGTAGTAGCGTAGGGTCGAACCCTTGGCGTAGTAAGCCTTGAGATACGTGGCGTTGGACGTCGAGCCCTGTACGCCGATCAGCTTGCCCTTGAGGCCTTCGGGGGTGGTGACCAGCTCCAGGCTTTTATCGGCGACCCACATGGCTGGGGTCTGGTAGTAAGGGGCGGTGAAGGCGATGACCTTTTCGCGTTCCTCGGTGATGCTCAGGGAGTTGAGGATCACGTCGATCTGGCTCGATTGCAGCGCCGGAATCAGGCCGTCCCAGGACACTTCCTTGAGCGGGCATTGGGCTTGCAGGCGTTCGCACAGGGCCTTGATCAGGTCCGGTTCGAAACCGCTCCAGGCGCCATTGCCGGCTTTTTCGGAGAACGGTGGGTACGGTTCCAGGGCGATGCCAAAGACAATTTTGTCGGCGGCAACGGCACTGTGGGAAAGCACGGCGAGCACGCAGCCGGCGGCGAGGGATTTCAGAGTGTTGTGCATGGCTTGACCCTTTCGAAGTTATTGTTTTGAAGGATGGAAGCGGCAGTTCAAACGCGATTGTCCTGGGCCATGACGAACTGGCGGCAACGCTCGCTGGTGGGGTTCTGGAAGACTTGCTGTGGCGTGCCTTCTTCTTCAACCAACCCTTGGTGCAAAAACATGACTTTGCTCGATACATCGCGGGCAAACGCCATTTCGTGGGTGACGAGGATCATGGTGCGGCCTTCTTCGGCGATGCCCTGGATCACCTTCAGTACTTCGCCGACCAACTCCGGGTCGAGGGCCGAGGTAGGTTCATCCATCAGCAATACGCGCGGGCGCATGGCCAGGGCGCGGGCGATGGCCACGCGTTGTTGCTGGCCACCGGAAAGGAAGGCGGGGAACGCATCGCGCTTGCTGGCCAGGCCGACTTTTTCCAGCAGGTGCTCGGCGTGGGCGATGGCGTCCTTGCGGTCTTCACCCAGCACATATACCGGGGCTTCGATGACATTTTCCAGCACGGTGCGGTGGGGCCACAGGTTGAAGCTCTGGAACACCATGCCCAGTTGTGTGCGCAGGCGAGCGACTTGATCCGGGTCGGCGATCAGCGGGTTGCCGGCGCGGTCCTTTTTTAGGCGCACTTCTTCGCCGTTGATGCGCAGGCTGCCGCTGCAAGGGATTTCCAGCAGGTTGATGCAACGCAGCAGGGTGCTTTTGCCCGAACCGCTGGAACCGATCAGCGACACCACATCGCCTTCGTTGGCGCGCAGGGAAATGCCTTTGAGAACATGGTGCGCAGCGTAGCTCTTGTGCAGAGCATCAATGGCGACCACTGGGGTGACTGGGTTCAAGGGTTTTCCCTCTTTATTTTTGTAAATTGATCAACCTGGACACCGCCCCCTGTGGGAGCTGGCTTGCCAGCGAAAAACGCAAGAACACCACGTTTATCCAGCCTGCCCATGTCATCGTTGACGACCAACGCCGGCAAGTTTGGGCGTGCCGTGCTGAAGGTCGAGAATAGCCACTGGCTATTTGAGGTCAATCGAGCATTTTTCCGTCGATCTTGAAATTTAATTCAACTGTCCGCTTTGCCGGTGGCTATGTCTGACGGCCGATTACGGCTATGGTGCGGGTATCTTTGAGCAGGTGAACATCCATGCGTTACCCCTCCATGACCGCCTTGCGGGCGCTGGACGCGGTGGCCCGGCTGGGCAGTGTGTCCGAGGCCGCTACCGAGCTGAACCTCACCCCCAGCGCCATCAGCCACCAGATCAAGAGCCTGGAACAAACCCTGGGCTTTGCCCTGACCGAGCGCACCGGGCGCAATATCCGCATCACCTGGCAAGGCGAGCGCTATGCTCGGGATATCCATGGGCTGCTGGCCAATATCCTCGAGGCTGGCCAGCGCTTTGATGGCCAGCAGGTCAGCGGGCGCCTGTGTATCAGCAGCCCGGCGGGCTTTGCCACCTATTGGCTGTGTACGCATATCGCCGACTTCCAGGCCCTTTATCCACAGGTCGAACTGCACCTGATTTCACCGCGCACCCCAGACGACACCAGCGACCACGGCGCCGACCTGTTTATCGCCTACGGCATGGGCGACTGGCCCAACCAGCATGTGCAGAAGATCGTTTCGCTGCGCTACTTCCCGGTGTGCAGCCCGCGCCTGGTCAACACCATGGGCGGCCTGAAGAACCCGGAGCACCTGGCCGGCGCACCTTTGCTGCATATGATCGACTACTCCGACTGGCGCGTCTGGCTGGCCGCCGCCGGGGCGCCGAATGTCGATGTGCAGCGCGGCATCGTGTTTGCCGATGCGCACTTTGTGCAGTCGGCGTGCATCGCCAGCCAGGGTATCGCCATGGGCGACAACCTGATCAGCGGTGAAGCCCTGGCCAGGGGCTTGCTGGTGCGACCGTTCGAGACCGAGATCGAGTCCAACCGTGGCTATTACCTGGTGGCCGATCACCAGAAAGTCGAACGACCGGTGGTGCAGGCGTTTGGCGAGTGGGTGAAGTCGCAGCTGGGCGGCGGGCTTTAACGCCAGGCAATCCGTGAATTTTTTTTGCCAATGGCCGGTAAATTTTTTGCTTGTCCGCCCTCGGGTCGCACCCTAAGGTCTGGCCAATCGACAAAGAACAATAAGAAGGAAGTGAGCAATGACCACCTGCGCCCAGTCCCTGGTTCGCCTGCTGGAAGGTTATGGGGTAGATACCGTGTTCGGTATCCCCGGCGTGCATACCGTCGAGCTCTATCGCGGCCTGCACGGTAGCCGCCTGCGCCATGTCAGCCCGCGCCATGAACAGGGTGCCGGTTTTATGGCCGACGGCTACGCCCGCGCCAGTGGCAAGCCGGGCGTCTGTTTCATCATTACCGGCCCGGGCATGACCAATATTCTGACCGCCATGGGCCAGGCTTATGCCGACTCGGTGCCGATGCTGGTGATTTCCACCACCAACCGCCGCGAACATCTGCGCCTGGGCCACGGGCATCTGCACGAGTTGCCGGATCAGCGCGCGATGGTCGCGGGGGTGTGTGCGTTCAGCCACACGTTGCAATCGCCTGAGCAATTGCCCGAGCTGCTGGCCCGCGCTTTCGCCGTGTTCAAATGTGCGCGCCCGCGCCCCGTGCACCTGGAAATCCCCCTGGATGTGCTGGACATGCCGGCCATCGATCTCAACCTGATGCCCCGCAGCCTGCCAGGCGCACCGGCCCCGGCGCCGGCCTCGTTGCGTGCGGCGTTGAATTTGCTCAACGACGCGCGCCGGCCGCTGATTCTCGCCGGCGGCGGTGCCCGTGATTGCGCCGAGGTGTTGCAGCAACTGGCCGAGCGCCTGCAAGCGCCGGTGGCCCTGACCACTAATGCCCGTGGCTTGCTGCCCATGAACCACCCCTTATTGCTGGACGGCGTGCAGTCATCCAAACATGGCCGCTCGCTGTTTGACGAAGCCGATGTGATCCTCGCCGTGGGCACGGAGCTTGGGGAAACCGACTACGACTTCTTCGGCCTTGGCCCACTGAAATTCAAGGCACCACTGATCCGTCTGGATATCGACCCGATGCAAGTCATGGGCGTGCAACGGGCCCATGTCGGGCTGGTGGGCGATGCCCGCGAAGGGTTGCAGGCGCTGCTGGATGAGGTCCGCCCACCTGCCCCGAGCGGGCGTTGGGCACAGGACAGCGTGCAGCGGGTCAACCGTCTGGAGCGCGAGACATGGAATGCCAAGCAACAGGGGCTGCAAGGCTTGCTGGACCTGCTACGCGACAGCTTGGTCGACCCGTTGATCGTCGGCGATTCGACCCAGCCGGTGTATCAGGGCGCGGTGGGTTACCAGGCGCCGGCGGCCAACAGTTGGTTCAATGCTGGCACTGGCTACGGCACTCTCGGCTACGGGTTGCCGGCGGCTATCGGTGCCAAGCTGGCCAAGCCCGAGCGACCGGTGGTGGCGCTGGTGGGCGATGGCGGCCTGCAGTTTGCCAGCAACGAACTGATCGCAGCCCGGGAGGCAGGTATCGGCGTGATCCTGGTGGTGTGGAACAACCAGTGCTACGGCGAGATCCGCGACTATATGCAAGCCCGGGAAATCACCCCGCTGGGCGTGGATATCATGACCCCGGACTTTGCCGCGATGGCCCGCAGCTGCCATGTCGAGCACCACACGGCGGACACGCCACAGGCCTTGCACACCTTGTTGCAAACCCTGGCCACCAGCCGCCAACCGGTGATGATCGAACTCGACGCTGCGCAATACCTGCAAAACGCCTGAACCTCCCCCGGCCCTGATCCATATCAACGGGCCACCCTCGAAAATCCGCTACAACAAACCGGGGCTTACAAAGCCCCGGTTGTCCGCCTGATGACCTCATAAAAACGAAGATAAACCTGTACCCAGGGGCCAACCCCCAGGCCAGGTTATTAAAGGAATAATGCGATGGCCCTTTCTCTGTCACGTTTGGCCTTGATGGGGGCGACGCTGTGTCTTGCGCTTCCCCTGCACGCCAACGAACCTGCCAAACCCGATACCGAGCTGATCGCCCAAGGCAAATACGTGGCCCAACTCGGTGACTGCATCGCCTGCCACACCGCCAAGCAAGGTCCACAGATGGCCGGCGGCCTGGAACTGAGCACGCCCATGGGTACCATCTATTCCAGCAACATCACCCCGGACCGCGAGACCGGCATCGGTAACTACAGCTTTGAACAGTTCGACCGCGTGATGCGTGAAGGTGTGACACCTGCTGGTATGAACCTGTACCCAGCCATGCCGTATCCGTCCTACGCGAAGATGAGCGAAGAGGACATGCGCGCCTTGTTCGCCTACCTGATGCATGAGGTCAAGCCGGTGAGCCAGGCCAACCTCGAAGCAGACATGGGGTTCCCGTTCAACCAGCGCTGGGGCCTGGCGTTGTGGAACTTCATGTTCCTCGACAAACAACCGTTCCAGCCCGACCCGGCCCGGGATGCAGTGCTCAACCGCGGCGCCTATCTGGTCCAGGGCCTCGGCCACTGCGGCTCGTGCCATACCCCGCGGGGTATCGCCTTCCAGGAAAAAGCCATGAGCGACACCGGCAGCGGCGGCGAGCACTACCTGGGCGGGGAAACCGTCGAGCATTGGCGCGCCTTGAGTCTGCGCAACCTGTGGACGGTGGAAGACACCGTGCAACTGCTCAAGACCGGGCAGAACCGCTTTGCCACAGTGTCGGGCAACATGGTGGACGTGATCCGTCACAGTACCCAGCATTTCACGGACGCCGACCTGACGGCCGTCGCGACGTATTTGAAATCCCTGCCACCGGGCAAGGACGACCTGCCGATGCCAGCGGTCGCCAAAGGCCCTGCCGAACTGCCCAAGGATTTGTTCACCAGCCGTGGCGGCTTGGGTTACATGCAGTTCTGCAGCGATTGCCACCGCAGCGACGGCGCCGGTGTGAAAGGGCTGTTCCCGGCATTGGCCGGCAACGCCGGCGTGGTTGCCAGCAACCCGACCTCGTTGCTGCACATTACCCTTACCGGTTGGGAAACCGCCGAGACCGCAGCCCATCCACGGGTCTACACCATGCCGGGCTTTGCGCGCCTGGGGAACAACGAAGTGGCGGAAATTCTCACCTTTGTGCGCACGCGCTGGGGTAACGAAGGCACGCCGATCAGTACCGCCCAGGTGAAGAAAATGCGTGACCAGCTCAACCCGGTCAGCACCGACTCATCGGCGTTCGAAACCCCGCGCCTGGCCAATCTGCTGGCAGCTTCGAATGCCGACCAAGTGATACGCGGCATGCGCTTGCACCTGCAAACCAAGGAACTGCTGCCAGACAATGTCGGCAACTCGCTGAACTGCACCAGTTGCCATCTCAATGCCGGCACCGTGGCGGATGGTTCGCCGTTTGTGGGCGTGTCGGCCTTCTTCCCCAGCTACGCCCCGCGTGCTGGCAAGGTGGTGAGCCTGGAAGAACGCATCAACGGTTGCTTCCGCCGCTCGATGAATGGCAAACCGGTGCAGCCACAATCGGCGGATATGCAGGCGATGGTGGCGTACTTCGACTGGATGAAAAACAACACCAAGCCCGAGGACAAGGTGCCTGGCCGGGGTGTCGGCAAGATCGACCCGGCCATCAAGCCCGACCTTGCCAATGGCGAACAGGTCTACGCCAAGCAATGCGCGGTATGCCACGGCAATGACGGCGAAGGCCTGGCCCGAGCGGACGGCACTTTGGTGTACCCACCGTTGTGGGGTGAGCAGTCGTTCAACATCGGTGCCGGCATGGCCCGCACTTACACCGCGGCCGCGTTCGTCAAACGCAACATGCCGATCGGCTTCCACGAAAAATTCCCGTTGGGCCAGGGCGGCTTGTCGGACCAGGAAGCGGTGGACGTTGCCGCCTACTTCTCGCAAAAACCACGCCCGGACTTCCCGGATAAGGTCAAGGACTGGCCGAACGGCGGCAAGCCGGTGGATGCGCGTTACTAGCGCGGGGGTATTGGCAAAAAAACTGTGCCCTGTGGGGAGTGGGGGCTGCTGCGCAGGAGGTCAGCTGTGGAGAGGGGGCTTGTCCCGCGTTGGGTGGCGAAGCCGCCCCAAAGCCTGTTTGCTCGGTGTGTCTGGCGTGGCTGGGGTGGGTTTGTTGGGGCTGCTGCGCAGCCCAGCGCGGGCAAGCCCGCTCGCCACAACGGGCGCTCTGGCCGCAGTCGGGGGGCTGGCGCGGTAAATGTGGAGAGGGGGCTTGTCCCCCGTTGGGTGGCGAAGCCGCCCCAAAGCCTGTTTGCTCGGTGTGTCTGGCGTGGCTGGGGTGGGTTTGCTGGGGCTGCTGCGCAGCCCAGCGCGGGCAAGCCCGCTCGCCACAACGGGCGTTCTGGCCGCAGTCGGCAGGCTGGCGCGGTAAATGTGGAGAGGGGGCTTGTCCCGCGTTGGGTGGCGAAGCCGCCCCAAAGCCTGCTTGCTCGGTGTGTCTGGGGTAGCTGGGGTGCTAATGTTGGGGCTGCTGCGCAGCCCAGCGCGGGGCAAGCCCTAATGCCGTTCAGTTAAGCGGATTCTGCTTTCTGTAGGAGCGAGCTTGCTCGCGAAGGACGTCAACGATAACGCGTGTTTGCTAGGTAAACGCGGCGCTCTCAAGTTCTTCGCGAGCAAGAACTAGGCGTCCCCCTCGCTCCTACAAAAAGGCTTAACTGAACGGCATTAGGGCAAGCCCGCTCGCCACGACGAGCCCGCTTGCCACAGGTATAGGCACAGTCCCTATTGTGAAACCCGGTCCTTGCCTGCTGCCTTGGACCGGTACAACGCCTGGTCCGCCCGAGCCATCAGGTTGCTGGGCGACTCGTGGTCGAGGCGTTGTACCACCCCCAGGCTCAAGGTCACTTTGAAATCACCCACAGGGGGGATGTCGAGGACTGCCTGGCGGATACGCTCGGCCAGTGCCATGGCGGTTTCCACGGTGCTCTTGGGCATGATCACCATAAATTCATCGCCACCCCAGCGTGCCAGCAGATCGCCCTGGCGCACGCAATGCTCCAGGCGTTCGACTACCTGCAGCAGGGTGGCATCGCCCACGGCATGCCCGTGCTGGTCGTTGATCGGTTTGAAGTCATCGACATCCATGGCAATCACCGCCAACGGCAGGCGAAACCGCTGGGCGCGTTCGCATTCTTCCAGCAAGGCTTTTTCCAGGCGATAGCGGCTGGCGATACGGGTCAAGGTATCGCGCTCGGCCAGGGAGCGATTTTCGTCCAGTTGTAGCTGCAGTTGCTGGTTGACCCGCGACAGCTCACGGGTGCGTTCGGCCACCAGGGCTTCCAGGGATTGGTTGCGCCGCTCAAGTTGTTCCAGGGAGCGTTTGCGTTCGTGAATGCTGCGGTGTGCGCCGACCATACGCCACACCGAACCATCGGGATTGCGGGCGATCACGTAGCCACGGTCTTCGATCCATAGCCATGTGCCGTCTTTTTTTCGACAGCGGTACTCGACTTGATAGTGGGTGGCGCGGCTATTGATGTAGTCATCGAAGACTTTCATCACATGGGGGTAATCGTCGGGATGGATCACGCTTTCCCAGGTGAAGACGGTGTTTTCCAGGGAGTGGGGATTGTAGCCCAGCATTTCGTACCAGCCGGGGTTGCGGTAGACAAACCCGGTGTTGGCATTCCAGTCCCATATTCCATCGCTGACCAGTTCCATGATGGCATGGACCAGGTCGGCATTGACGTCGAAAAGCTCACCTTTCAACGGATCCTTATCGGATATATCGCCCATCTGCGCGCTCCCTGCGAGGGTGCTGGCTCACTATGGCCAGTCAGGTGTTAACGCCGATACTCCGTGGCTTGGCGTACTGTACAACGAGGCTTGCCTGCGTAGAAGAGGCCGCAAAACTATGGCTAAGTGCCATTGTTAGCGGCCTGCAGGCTATTGCGGCTCTACCATGCGCGTGGGCGGCGCACCGTTGGCATTGTGCTGGTAGATCGACTCAGGCTGGCCTTGCTCGTTGAAAAATACCTGGCCGATGCCGGCACTGTTCCACAGGCGCTCGCCGGCTTCGGCATGCTCCGGGATATACGGCACCACCTGCATGCGACGGCGACGGGTCAGCCAGTTCAGGGGCGAGCGCGGCGAGTACAGCCAGCGGTTGAGGCGGTCGAACCATTCCAGCAGGCGCGGCGGGAACTGGTTCTTGATGCCGCTGCTGGTGATCTGCCAGATATGCGGCCCGACATTGCGATGGCGGATCAGCACCTTGTAGACGAACGAGTAGTGCACATCCCCGGACAGAATCACGTAGTTCCCCGGGGTACGCGAGTGGCGGAAGATATTCAGGATCACTTGCGCGGCGCCACGGTGGGCCATCCAGTTTTCGGCATCTACCAATAGCGGGTAGCCGCACCAACTGAAGATTTTCTGCACGGTTTCGATCAGCTTGACGCCGAAGATCGGCGCGGGCGAAACGATGATGGCCGACGGGTGGTCCAGCAGTTCCTGTTGCAATTCGCTCAAGGCTTCCCAGTCCAGCAGGCCGGACGGTTGCTTGAGGGTGAACTCACTGCGCCAGCGCCGCGTGCGGGTGTCGATGACCACCAGTGCGGGAGTGGTGGGTAGCACGTAGTGCCACTGCTGGAATTTCAGGAGTTCTTCCAGCAATTGGTCCTGGCTGGGGGCATGCAGATGATTGTCGTGGTCCTGGGCGGTGGCGGTCAGGGCCAGGGTTTTTTCCACGATTAGGGCGAAGGCATCGGGGTTGTTGCCCCAGCCCTGGCAAAGCATGTAGGCAAGCAGGGCGTTGCCGATGATGCGCTTGGAGAAGGGGTTGCCGTAGGCGGTCTGCTCCCACTGGGCGCTGAGGTTCCAGTCATCGGTAATGTCGTGATCATCGAAGATCATCAGGCATGGAACATGGGCGAACACCCGGGCCACGCCGGCCAGGCCATCGCGAAACTTATCCACAGGCACCTGTTCACGGGCGTAGCGTGCCCGTTCTTCCAGGGATAACCGCGTGGGAGGGTGCGGGGCGATCAGGCTCCAAGGGGTTGGCGACCAGGCCAGCAGGTACATCGCCATGACTTCGGAGAAAGTTACCAGGTGGTTGTCGGCGGTGCTGCTGGTGAAGATCGGTTTCTTCACGCCGCCAAAGAAGCGTTCGCGCAGGGTCTCGTTGCTCTCCAGCGCCGGTAACAGGTCGGCGCGATGGTAGTAGCTGGCGGGGTGGTCGTAGAGCCGGGTGCTGTCGTCCACCACTGCGCCATCGAGGTGTTCATCGAACAGGCCCAGGCGAGCAATCAGGCCATGAATGGCGCGCAGCATCGGCCCGGCGACATCGTCGGCATACACCTGGTCGCCGCTCATCATCAACAGGGCCGGGCGCTGGGCCAGGCTGCGATCTTCGGCCAACAGGCGGTCCGCGCAGAGCAGGCCTTCATCGGCGTAATGGTGGGGTTTGCGGCAAGAGCCGTGCAGCAACTGGCGGATACGGCTGTGCAGGATGAAATCCGGGGTCTGGGCATTGGCGTACAGCAGGTGCGGCGCCCACTCGGCGATGCCGCTTTGATCATCGGTCAGCAGGTCATAGCTGATGGGCACGTCCTGGGGCAGCGGCGTGTCCAGCGTTACATCGATCAGGTGGATAAACGCTGCGCGACCTACGGGGATCACCTGGCAGCGGCTGGCGTCGAGGTCGATATCCAGCGACTGTTGGCGCGCGTGCTGGGTGAACTGCAATCGCAGGGTCAGTGCCAGCGCACGACTGCCCACCAGCCACAACACCAGGCGCCCAGGTTCCAGACGACGCAACAGGGGGCCGGCGAGGACGGCGGGCAATGTGTCGGGTTGCAGCATGAAAAAATGGCTCTGTGCGAAGGATGACAGCGCAGGTTAGCGCAAGGGATGTCGGTGTTTTGTCAACGCGGCAGGTGCGGGGCCCCGGCCTGGATCATCTACAGCAGGTTCCCACGGCCGAGGCTGTCCAGCGTGCCGGTGCTCTTGCGGCGGTCGTTGGCCGAAAGGCGGTTGAAGTCATTGGCCGGGCCCGCGGCGAAGGGCTGGTCGTAGGAACGTTTGTTGCGCGTGAGGGCGGGTTCGTCCGAGTGTGCAGGGTACTGATGCAGGTGTACGAGGGGGGAAGTGATAGTGGCGATCATCGGTATCGTCTCGGTAAGAATGTCTGGCGCTGTCATGGCGACGCCAACGCTACCTAGCAGGCTGATAGTCGGGCTATAAACAACTCGCTTCCAAATATGAATGCGAAGATGGCGACGCTGTGGCAAACGGCTTGCCACAGCATGCCCGATCATAGGTGTGATTCTTTCGGCGCTTTTGGCACGGTAAAGCGGAACTCACTGCCACGTCCCAGCTCGCTTTGGGCCTCGATCCGGCCGCCGTGGGCCTTGACGATACCCTGGGTGATGTACAACCCCAGGCCGCTACCCGTGGGATTGTTTTCGGTCAGGGTCCAATAGCGATCAAACACATGGGGCAACTGGTCAGGGGCAATGCCCTCACCGGAGTCACGCACTGAAAACACAATTTCCTCGTCATTGCTCATCGCCGAAATACCGATAATGCCCTGGCGTGGTGTGAATTTGATGGCGTTGCCGATCAGGTTCGACAGCACCTGGAACAGGCGCTCGGGGTCGGCGTTGATCTGCAGGCCGGGTTCGGCGTTGAACGACAGGTCCACGCCCTTTTCCAGGGCCAGGGGCGCCAGCAGTGAGTAGGCCTCTTCGAAGATCTGGCTGACGTCCAGCGGCACCGGCCTGACGGTGTAGCGGCCCGCTTCGATTTTTGAGGTGTCGAGCAAATCTTCCAGCAACACATTCATGCGCCCGGCGGCTTGTTGCATGGTGTCGATGGCCGAGGAAATCCGCCGCGAGGTGTGGGTGCCATCGGAACTGAAAGCCTTTTGCATCATGCCGCAGAGCATCGAGATCACGGTCATCGGGTTGCGCAGGTCATGGGATACCACGGCTACCAGCTCATCCCGTGCGCGCACGGCCTGTTGTTCGCGCAGGACCTGGCGGGCCAGGTCGTTTTCCAGGGCCGAGCGGCGCAGATCGTTGGCGGCAAAGCGGTCGCCGGGGCTCCACTTGGTGGAGATGCCGGCCATTTCCACCTTCCAGATTTCAAACGAGGTGCGTGGGCGAAGGCGCAGGCCAGTGTCGGATTTTTCCAGGGCCAGCGGTTTCTTCGGGTCGCCGCTCCACTGGATGTTCTCTTTGACTTCCGGGCGGAACCACAGCACGCCGTTGTCCACCGGTTTGGGCAAACTCATGGCCATGACGCCACTGGCTACCGCCTGATAATCCGCCGCGGGCGGGTAGACCGCTGACAGATGGTGGCTGGCAAACACCGGTTGCCCGGCGTCCTTCAACCACTTGTGCAAGGCGCGGATCTGCTCCGGCTCGGGGCAGTTGCCGTAGCGGTGCAGTTGCTGGCCTTCAATGATTGCCACGCCGCCGGCCTGCACCAGGTCCATCAGCACCTGTGGACATTGGGCCAGGCCGTCGAACACCGCGTCCGATGAGTTGCTCATTGCCTGGTTAAGTACGCCCAGGGCGTCGACCTTTTCTTCACGCTGGCGGCTGATATCCAGGGCTTCCATGGCGCTGATCTGCAACGACAGCACCTGGCCGATGGTCTGGCAGGTGGTGCGCAGATCGTTGGGCACGTGCAGCGGCTCGCGGTTACCGCAGCTGATCAGGCCCCACAATTTGTCGCCCTTCATCAGCGAGATGCTCATGGACGACAGCACGCCCATGTTCTTCATGTATTGGCAGTGGATCGGCGACACACTACGCAGGGTGGCGAAGCTCAGATCCAGCGGCTGTCCGGTGTCCGGGCGCAGCTTGGGCAGCAGCGGCACCGGCTCGTAGTCGGCATTGGGGATGATCCGCAACCAGTTGGTGCGATACAGCTCGCGGGCTTGTTGCGGGATGTCGGACGCGGGGAAGAACAGGCCGTTGAACAGTTCCATGGAGGGCGCGGATGCTTCGGCGATGACCTGGCCGTGGCCTTCCTCTTCGAAGCGATAAATCAGTACCCGGTCATAGCCGGTCATGGCCTGGATTTCGCTCACGCTGATTTCGTACAAGGCTTGCAGGGTTTTCGCCGACTGCAACCGTTGCAGCATCTTGCCCAGGTTGCTGGTACGACCATTCTGGGACTTGGGCTGGAAGTGCTCGGAGTGTGGCTCGAATTCCAGCACCAGCACGCCTTGGTGGCGATGCAACAGGCCTTCGAACTGGCCACCGTTAAGGGTGACGTACAGTGGCGGGGCATCGATAAAGCTGGGTTGGCCGGCCATCTGGCGCACAACGTCGGTAGGTTGCGTGCCCAGCAGCGTGTCCAGTGGTTGGCCGAGCAAGGCCTCGGGCTGGTGATTGAACAGGCTGGCCACGTTGGCGCTGATTTGCACGATCCGCAGCTCTGGTTCGCTCAGGGTCAGCAGCACGCCGTGAGGCTGGATCGCACCGGGAAAACGGATTGGCTCGTCAGCACAGTTGGCCAGCAGTTGTTCAAAGTCATCGGGTTTCATAGCAGTACCTCCTGGCTGTCGAGCCATTGCTCAAAACAGCGAAATGTCGCACAGGCCGCGTCCACCGCCTGCTGACGGCCAAGGTCGTCCAGCGGGACGTGGCCCAGGTAGTCGAGAAAGTCTTTCCAGCGCCGACCGGTCTCGGCGCCATAAACATTGAGAAAGGCGCCGCCATTGCTGGCGTCCAGCCCCAGGCTGCGGGCCATCTCCCGGCGCAGCACCTGGCCGCCAAGGGTCGCGCCTTCGAGCACATACAACACGCCCAGGCAGGCGGCCGGCGTGCCGAGAGGAGGGAGGCTCGGGCAGAGGGGCAGGGCGACAATCGCTGGGTTAGCCAGGCCCAAGGCAATCAGGTCACTGTGCAGGGTTGGTGTTTTCACTCGCAGCGTCTGGTCGAATCCCACAGGAATCATCGCGCTGTCATACAGTCGCGATTCCATCGGATGGTAGAAACCGTAGTAGGCCGCAAGCAGGCGGCCATACCAGTCGGCATCCAGCCCCGATGAAAAGAACGGCAAGCGTTTTTCCAGGGCCACATGGAGTTGGGCTGTGCCCGAGCGCAAGGCTTCAAGCAGGGAGGGCGCCGCGACGTCATGGGCCGGTGGATGCATGCAGGAAGCTCGGAGGGGTCGGCCAGGGCGGGCCATGGCTGACGCGTGAGTGAAGGGTGGGCGCACAATTCTATACGCCCGACCGTCTGTATCTGAGAGGTCATAACGAAAAACCTGACGTTTTCGTCAGAAAAATAACCGGATACTCAAAAACAGACCTCACACGCTGTCGCGAAGTTCGATTGCCGCGATATTGCGATGCTATTAGTGCAGGGAGGTACGTTGCACCAACGCGGCTTGCACACAGTCGAGCAGCCGCTCCGTGCTCCAGGGCTTGGGCAAAAACTTCACCGTGCTGCCCAGTTGTGCGGCCATCACCGTATTGCCTGAGGTCAGCACCACTGGCAAGGATGGCCAGCGATGGGCCACGACCTTGCTCAAGTCATACCCGTTGAGCAGGCCGGGCATCTGGATATCGCTGACAATCAGGTCTACCGGATCACTGGTCCTCTCCAGAAAAATCATTCCCTCATCGGCCGAAGGGAAAGAGGTCACCACGGCGCCGAATTCCTCCAGCACGTCCACCATCAGCGAGCGAATAATCTCGTCGTCTTCCAATACCAATATCGATGGCTGAGCCATGATCCTTACTCCACCATCTGGGTTGAATAAGGTGGAGTGGCCTGTCAGGGGTTAGGTTCGATTGGATGTTTTTTATTCGATGGGTGGTCATTTGGTGGTATCTACGGCGCCTGCACAACCGCTATAGCTTGCGAGTCTTGGGTGGGTTAAGCCAGGATGTGGGCCGGAAAATTCACCGCAAGGAATGCCAGTGTGAAAGAAATGATCGGCGCGTTGATCGTCGTTGCCACCGTTTTGTTCGGTTGCACCGGGGTGTTGGTGGCAGTGGCGTTCAGCACCAAGAAAAGTCGCCTGGAAATACTCAAGAGCTTGAGCGGCATGAGCCTTGGCCGTGATCGCTTTATCGGGATAGCGCAGTTGTGGGCCAGTTGTTTCCAGCGGGTGTTCGGGCGCACGTTACTGGCCAAGCGCCAGTTGATCAGCATCCCGCTGTACACCTTGCTGGTGTCACTGGTGTTTTTTGTCGTGTGGCTGCTGGATCTCTACCTGTTTAAAAACCCTGAGCACGTGTTCAATGTGCCGCCGCCGCCCAATGTGCTGCAGGCGATCAAGGACTTTTATAGCAAGGGCCTGCTCGTCGCGATCGCGATCGATTGCGTGACCATCCAATTGACGAAATGGAGCATCAATGTGGGGATGCGCCGCGGCTTTGGGTCGTGGCGGTTTTTGTGGTGCTTTTCGGCGACGATTGCCTTGGCGTACCTGCTGTTCAGCGCGGCGGTTTACTGGTTTCGCTGGTCGGATATGAGCGAGCTGTACGCCATGTTGCCCGCCGACGAAGTGCGGCCGACGATCGCGTTCAGTCCATTGCGCGATGTGCTGTATTCGATTTCGCTGTTTCAGCCCGTGACGTTTATCTACGCCACGTCCGAAGGTTTTATCTCCAGCTACTTCATGCCTGAGCCGATCCTGTTTTACTGCGCGGTCACCGGCACACTCTCACTGCTTACCATCACCGTGGCCTACCAGTTCGCCAGGGGCGCTGACTGGCTGCGACGCTTGTGCATGGGGGTTGTCAGCCACGTTGGCACGCCCCGGACCAACGCCATGAGTGTGGTGTTCATGATGTTGTTGGGGCTGGTGTTGGTGCCGTTGTGCCTGATGGCGATCTACCTGGCTGTCTGAAGATTCGGCCTATTGAGTCAGAAGCGCTCGTCGAGCAAGGCCGGCAACGTCAGCTCCTTGACGAAGCTGGCCGATGACAGGCTCATGGCCATGCGCACCACCTGCACCACGTCATGTACCGGGATCAACTGCCCGTCGCCGCGCTGCTCGGCTACCAGCCGGGAGGTGCTCAACGGGTCCTCGGTATTCAGGTAGCCCAGGTTCAGGCAGGTCACGCCCAGGCGCTGGTGCCGATAGCCTTCGCGCAGGGCATCGGCCATGCCGCGCAGGGCGAATTTCGACGCGCCAAACGTGACTTCCGGGCGCCCGCTCTGGGGCAGCCCCGAGGTCGAGCCGGTCAGGATGATGCGTGGGTTGGGGCTTTTTAACAGTACGGGCAGCAGGCGCTTGATCAGCAGCAGAGGCGCGGTGATGTTGCAACTGACGATGGCTTCCAACTGCGTGTCTTCATCCTTGAGAAAGCTGTAGGCCTCATCGAACGCCCGATCCTCCCAGATACCCAGGTTGTAGATCAGCGTGTCCAGCCCGTCCTGCGCCACTGCTTGTTCGATGAGCTGCGCGGCCTGTGCTGGTTGGCCAAGGTCGGCTTCTACCCACGACACTTCGGCGCCGGTGCTGGAGACCAAGCCAGTGGGGCGGCTGCGCGAGACACCGATCAAGGTATCGCCCACTCCGCCCAGGCCTTCCATAAATGCCCTGCCCAAACCTTTGCTTGCACCGACCACCATGGTTCTCATCGATCGCTCCTGAACTGACGTGCTGAGGGAAAGTGCGCATGCAAGCAGAGGGCGGGAGTGATGGCAATTAAATGGCTGTGTCTAAATGTTATGCCAGGTACAGGGAGCGATTTGTCTCGAGTTGTTTTAGAGTGATGGCTCTTTGCCATTTATCCAGTCGACGCTAAGGAAGTAAAAATGAAACGGATCGAACGCGACTTCATCACCCTGTTCAATTGCCTGTGGTATCAGGATTTTCCGGTGGAGGTCGATGCCGTCACCAACCGTGCGGGCTGGACGATTCATGTGGGGTTGGTAATGCGCGAATGCGCGAAATTGCTGGGCGCACGTGCTTATTTCGAACAGGGCGGGCGTACCGATGCGGTCCTGAAGTATCCCGACAAGAGCATTTTGTCCAATGTCGAATGGGAGTGGGTCCAGTCCCACAACGATAAAGTGGATGAAATCAGCAAGCTGTTTAAAAACCATGAACAGGCGGCGTTCTCCACCTTCGTGTCCTACAGCACCAAAAGCCATTTGCCCGAAGCCATCGAGAAGGCTTCCAAGCTCTGGGCCAAGGCCAGCACGCCACTGATCTTTTTCGTTGTGACCTTTGAATCAGTTGGGCGCGACCGGCACTTCCTTGAACTGCAGACGCACTTTTTCAGCCGGGGCAAACACAAGAAAATCCGTTCGCAGCCAGCCCTGCCTTGGCAGATCAACCGGGCACGCTTCAATAACGTGGACGAGGACAAGTAAACCGCAGGCATAATTGCCGCCTTCACTGCTGAAGCCCTGACCTGGAGCCCCTGATGAAACCCGCTGCCTTACTGACTCTTTTGCTCACTGCCGCGCTCTTTAACACTTCGGCGATGGCAGCGGGTGATGCCGAGGCGGGTGGCAGGTTGTTCACCAAGACCTGCGGCGGTTGCCACAGTGTCGGGTTGAACGCACGCGGCGGTTTCGGGCCACAGCTCAATGGGGTGATCGGGCGGCTGGCGGGTACCACGGCGGACTATCAGTATTCCGACGCGATGAAAAACTCAGGTGTGGTGTGGACGCGGGAAACACTTGCCGCCTATATCGAGAACCCGAAGAAAGTGGTGAGCGGCACCCGTATGATTTTCTGGGGGATCAGCGATCAGGAGAAGATCGAGAACCTGCTGGCGTATCTTGAGACTTTCCAGACGCAATAGCCCAAACCAGCCGCTACGAATATCTGATACACCGCATTTGGCTTGTTGGGGCTGCTTCGCAGCCCAGCGCGGGCGATGCGGCGCTCCGACAAGCCCGCTCGCCACAGACGAGCAGGCTGCCAGGATCAGGTGCCCTGGGGTGTTTCACCACGCGCTAGTCGCCCATTGATGTCATCGATCACCGCTGGCAGGTCGACGATGGTATCGATCAGGTAGTGTGGTCGCGCACCCTCAAACATCTGGGAAATACGCTCGCGCTCCTGGGCCAGTTCTTCGGCCGGTAGCGCTTTGTATTGTGCGTAAGTGCGCCCCAGCGCGTTGCCGGAGCAGGTCAGCGCCACCGTCCACATGCCGGCACTGCGCCCTTCCAGGATCCCTGGCCAAGTGTCATCGACCTTGACGCATGCCGCCACATCGCTGATGCCCAAGGCGATCACGTTGGCCAGGGCCTGGGCCGGATGTGGACGTCCGTTGGGCACTTCGTCAGTGGCCACCACATGATCGGCCACGTAGCCATTTTGCCGCGCCAACTCAACCACCTTGGCCATCACCACCGCCGGATAGCCCGAGCACGAGCCGATCTTCAGGCCTTTGCCCCGCAGGGTTTCAATTGCCTGCAGTGCGCCGGGAATCACCGCCGAATGCAGGGCGATTTTCTCGATCTGCAGTGGCATGAACCGCTCATACAGGGCGGTGACGTCCTCGTCGCTCGGCAGGCGATGGAACACGGCGCGATAACGTTCGGCAATCTGCGGCTGATTGCACAGGGTGCGGATGTGATCCCACTTGCCCATGCCCATGGGGCCGCGCGCTTCCTCCAGGGAAACCGCGACGCCGAACTCGGCAAAGGCTTCGACAAAAATCTGCGTGGGGGCGAAGGAGCCGAAGTCGACGACGGTGCCGGCCCAGTCCAGGACCACGGCTTGCAGCTTGGCAGGTTGTTGGTAATGCATGAGCAATCTCCAGTTTCGGGTATGAGTGGGCCGTCCCCCGATAAACGGGGTAAGCCGGTTGCGTATAAAAAAATCAGGCGATTCAGGTAGCCGGTATGGGGCTGGCCTCAAACAGTTCGGCGATCATCGGGCGGTTGCGCCGGATCCCCAGGCAACACAGGTGGTAGTCGATGGAAAACGGGTGATCGACAAAGGTGATCGGGGTGGTGCCCGGCGTTTCGGCGTACTCCACCGCCGACACAAAGCCGATGCCGATGCCCTTGGCGATGGCATGCACGATGGCCTCGCGGCTGTTGAGTTGCATCACGCAGTTGAGGTCCACACCCAGGCGCTTGCAGCTTTCTTCCACCAACTGCCGGGTGCGTGAGCTGCGTTCGCGCATGACCCAGCGCTCCTGGCTGATCTGTGCGACGTGCACTTCTTTCTGCGCCGCCCAGGGATGGTCGTCGCGCACCACCGCGATGATCGGGTAGCGGCGGTACAGTTGCGTGTCGAAGCGTCGGTCAAATTCCGAGAGGGCCAGGATTGCCACGTCGATATCAAAATTGAACAGGCGGTCGAGGGTTTCCTTCTCCGGGGAAAACGAGGTTTCCAGCTCGATGTCCGGGTGGCGTTGCATCAACTCGTACGTCAGGTTCATGGCGATTGGCGGCGACACCGCGCCCAGGCGCAACATCCCGGTCTTGCGCTGCTTGAAGCTGTGCAGCAATTGCATGGCCTCATCCTCCTGGCCGAACAGGCCCTGGGTGATTCCGTAGAGCGCGTGGCCGGCCGCGCTCATCTCGATAAAGCGCCCACGGCGGTGGAACAACTCCACCGAGAACTGCTTTTCCAGGGCGTTCACCTGTTCGCTGACCGTTGGCTGGCCGACGCTCAAGTACTCGGCGGCGAGGGTGAAACTACCGGTCTTCGCCACCGCATGAAACGAACGCAGCCACTTGTGGTACTGGTACATAACGGGTCCTGTTCCAGAAGGCGTCAACGGCGGATAAACAGGGCCACCACCGCGCTGCACAGGCAGGCCGAGGTGACGACGATGAAGATCAGCGACGTATTGCCGGTACTGTCGAGCATACTGCCGATCAGCGGTTCCGCCAGGCCAGCGAACAGATAAGACGAGAAGTTCATCACACCGGTTGCGGTGCCTGCGCGCTTGGCGCCTACCAAGTCCGGGCACAGAGCCCAGAAGCTGGATGCCGGGCCGTAGACAAAGAACCCGCACAGAAACAGCGCCACCAGGCCGATTGCACTATGGGGCGGCAGGCTCCACATCCACAGGCTGGTGGCGGCGCCGAGGAACATATAGAGCATGATCGCCAGGTAGCGCTTGGAGCCGAACAGCTTGTCGGACACCCAGCCATTGCTCAGGGCGCCGACGGCCATGCCGACTGGCAGGGCGACGGTGATCCACTTGGGATCGATCATGCTGTCGCCGCTTTTCCAGTTGGCGCCTAGAAAATGCACCGGTACCCACACGATCAAGCCGTAGCGCGCAGCGTTCTGGAAGCCCAGGGACACGGCGGCGATGATCAGGCGCGCGTTTTTCAGCACGGCTTTGTAGCGCTGTGCCGAGGTTTCTTCGGTGTCCTGGGCCACTTCATGGCCCTTGTCCTCGGCGTTGGCCACGCCGGTATCGGCCAGGGGCTCGAAGCCAAGATCCTGCGGGCGTTCACGGGCCACCAGGTAAAACAGGATGCCCCCGGCCAGCATCAGCAGGACTGGCAGGCGGAAGATCCAGCGCCATTCCAGGTGCAGCACCTCCAGCACCACGATGGAGGTCACATAGGACAGCACCGACGCACAACCGGCGGCGAACACGTAGAAGCCATAGACCCGGCCGCGCTCGCTGGCGCTCCACCAATTGGAGATCAAGCGGCTGCCCGGCGCCCAGCCCAGTGCCTGGAAGTAACCGTTGATGCCCCACGGCAGGATCAACCCGGCAAAGCCACTGGCAAAACTGGTGACCCAGTTGGCGCCACAGGACAGCACCGCGCCCAGGGTCATGATGCGCCGGCCGCCGAATTTGTCGGCCAGGTTGCCGTTGATCGCCTGACCAATGGCATAGGCCCAGAGCATGGCGGCCGAGATCCAGCCCAGCACCTCCTTGGTCAGGCCGAACTCGGCCTGTATCCCCGGGATGGCGAAGCCGAAGGTCTGGCGCCCGGTGTAGAAAAACAGGTAACAGAACATCGCCGCCAGCAGCATGCGCCACTGGGCAACACGGAACGACGCCGAGCGAACGGCAGGGACAGGCAGGGTGTGTGCACGATTCATGATGTTTTCCTTATTGTTATTCGCCCCCGAAACCGCAGCGACGGGGTGGCACGCTTTACAGGTGCAAGAGGAAAGACTGAATTGCGTTGGGCTCAGGCGGCCCTGGAACCGATAAAGTTCTTGCCGCGTGCCCCTTGCAGGGCGAAGCGGATCATCGCGTCGGCCTCGGTGGGCGTGACGCCGTAGTCGGCGAACTCGGTTTTTACGTCCAGGCTGTGCAGGAAGTTGCGCAACTGGGTCTGGGCTTTATCCAGGTCATCGCCGAACACCCGGCGCAGCGTGTGATCGCGCGCCGCGTCATGCCCCCACGCCAACCCCAACACCAACGGCAAGGTGAAGGAACAGGCGATGCCATGGGGCAGGCCGTGGTGCAGGGTCATTTCGTAGGAAATGGAGTGGGCCAGGGCGGTCTTGGTATTGGAAAACGCCAGGCCTGCCTTGAGTGCCGCCAAGGCCATGCGTGAGCGCAACTCTGGGTTGCCAAGGTCGCGCCGCAGTTGCGGCAGGCACTCCAGGATGTCCTCGATGGCGGACACCGCAAAAGTGTCGGAAACCGGGTTGGCGTTGATATTCCAGATCGACTCCAGAGCGTGGGATAAAGCATCGAGCCCTGTGGATACGGTGACCCCGGCTGGCACCGTGAGCATCAACTGTGGATCAACAATCGCTACCTTTGGCCAGGTGCAGTCCAGGTGCAGGGAGTACTTCTTGTGGCTGGCCGAATCCCAGATCGTCGCCCAGGGCGTCACCTCACTGCCGGTACCCGCCGTGGTCGGCGCCGCGATCAACGTTTTGCAATGGGCCGGCTCAAACGGTTGGCCGGTGGCCAACAACGCCAGCAACTCATCGAACTGCCCGGACTCGGTGCCGACAATCAATGCCTTGGCCGTATCAATTGCACTGCCACCACCGACGGCCAGCACCACATCACAACTTCCGGCCTGCTGCCAGAAACGCTCATAGGTGCCACGCAGTTGAGCGACATCGGGGTTGGGCTGCACATCCTCGACCACATACACCAAGCGCTCGCCCAGCAGTGCCTGGATCCTCTGCACCAAACCCAGCGCACGGGCTTCAGGAAAGGTGACGAGGGCGACAGTCTGGTGTGCGGTGATACTGGCCAGGTCTTGCAGGCAGCCCCAGCCGAAGCGGGTGTCTACCGGGTTGTGGAATCGGGCAGTCATGGCGTGTTCCTGGTTTTTGTTGTTGGAAGTGGCGCCAATAGTCGGTGAGGGTGGGGGAGAGCTCAAATCGATAGATTGGGGGGATGGATTGGTTGGGCCGATAGTGGGGGGATGCACAGCAGAGTCGCAACTTCGGGATTCGGTTGGCGGGCAATGGAGCGGTGGTTGTGGTTTCAGCGTTCGTTGGCGTCGTTTGGTATCGCAGGTATTTGCGTGGAGGGTAGGGAGCAGTCTCACATGTGATGGCACACTCCCTCGCCTCTGCGCAGATAAGTTTCAACCCCAATATCAAGCGTCTACGGGCCAGGTGCCTCGACGCACCATCTCCCTGACACGGTCTGCGCCATTGGCCCTGACCAGCAACTCCATGCGGGCTTTTTCGATAGCCTCGGCGCTCCATTGATCGGTTGCCATGGTGGCTTTTTCATGGGACCAGCCGTTGTCGTAGTGACGCACGACAAATTGCTGCTGGTACTCCCACATCGGCGTCCCGGGAATTGGGGTGACGATAAACGGGTTGGCATAGGCCATGCCGGCGCCCATCAGGTTGACGGCGTAATCGATGGTCCGGTCGATCAGTTCCAGGCTTTCTACAAAAGGTTTTTGCCCAGGCCCCGCAGGCGGGTTGACGAACCCCAGCATGAAGCCGCCAGTAACTTGAATCCCGTATTCGGTAAAGATTTCGATGAGTTCGAACGTTGATTGTTGAATGGCATTGAGTCGGGACTTGTTGGAGTTGAGCAGGGCGTCCTCGTTAGCGCTCTCCACCGCAAGGTAGATGTTGTAGCAGCCATTTTCGGCAATCGAGCGAATGAACTCCCTTGCCGTCAGTCCTCCTTTGACCGCTTCGATCACATTGCGATATTGGGGGCTCTTGCGCTCCTTTTCGTCCATCTGGGCGATAAAACGCTCACCCAGGTGCAGCAGGATCAGGTTGAAGAGGCTCAACCCGCCTTCCTCAACCCAGGGCAAGTCATGTTTTTTCAGCAGCCGACCGACCTCCATGGCATACAGCGGGTCGTGCATCAGGTGATCGTCCTCGATCAACACCTCGGTCACGCCTTGCTTGACCAAGTCGGCCAAGTGTAGGTCAAACCAGTCGAGGCCCAGGGCGCGCCAAGGGCCATTGATTTTCGGGATGTAGCAGAAGTTACAGTTCACGTTGCAGCCAATCGTGGAGAATATCTGCGCCCAGGCACCGTACTTGCGCACCCGTGCTCCGGAGGAGTGGTAGGGCTGCAGGTAATGGTTCATGTCCAGGAAGCTGAAATCCGGCAAGGGCATCAGGCCAAGCCGCTCGTCGAGGTCCTGGCGCTTGGGGACGATGCTCAGATAGCTGGACTTGTGGCTAGGGCGAACCAGTTGCCCACGGCTGTCGCGGTAGGCCACGCCAGGCACGGCATTGATGTCGGTGCCCTCGTGGGTCAAGGCATCGAGCAGCAGTGTGAAGGCGCGGTCGGCTTCGTTGATCAGTGCAAAGTCGAAGGCCGAATCCAGCAGCGCGTTTTTCCAATCGCCACTGGAATGAGCACCGCCGGTTACCAGGACCAGGTTGGGGTCGATATTCCTTACCAGTTCAGCCAGTGCACGGGCATTGCCCCATTGCACGGTGTAGTTGCATTGGATGCCGACAATATCGGGCTGCGCGGTTTCGATGATCTTGCGCATCTGCGCATCGGTCAGGCCGTAGCGGATCAGGTGGCCCTGGTCGACCTTGACCAGGCTGGACTCCTGGGACCAGCCGGCAAGGGGCGCATCGACAATCTGCACCTCATAACCCGCACGCCGGGCGACGGTGGCGATGCGCAACAGACCGATGGGGGTACCGGCACGTTTCATGACTTCAAATGTATCAATGCCGATGCGGGCGAATGCGCTGTCGTCCAGCGTGGGCTCGATCAGGCGCGTGTAAGGGGGAACAAACAACAATACGCGAGGGGCTTCGCCATTGGCACGCCGGCGGATGCCGGTGCGGCTGCTCAGTAACGATGGCTGTCCCAGGTGACTGAGCAAGGGCCGTGTGGGCGCAACCGAAAAACCGGGGCCGCAGCTCTCGATCCTCACGGTATCTTGCGAAGCGATCAAATCCATTTGTCTATCTCCTGGGGGGCTCGATATCAGCGTGAGGTTTTGCGTGAGCGTGAAGTGGCAATGACGGCCCCTGCGATGATTAACGCGGCAGGGAGCAGCAGGATCGGCTTGGCGTCGCTTTGCCCTACGGCAATCAGCAGCAGTGTGGAGAACAGCGGCGCCAGGTAAGACAAGGCGCCAAGCATCGCCAGGTTGCCGTGCTTGGTTGCGTGATCCCATGCGAAAAAGGCCAGGCCTACCGGGCCGAGCCCCAGCGCGACGATTGCCGCCCATTGGCCCGCGCCAGGCTGCACTGTGGTTTCGAAGGCCAGGTGGCACAGCAATCCGGCGATTGCGACCAACCCGCAAATGCCGCCGATGATGCTGCTGGGGACATTGCTGAAGCGCCGGTTCACCACCGAGTAAATCGACCAGACCCAGGCACAGGCAAAGGCAGCGGCGTAACCGACAATCGGCATCGCCAGGCTTTCACCCTGGGCGCGCTGTTGCATGATGAAGGCCGTCCCTGCCAGACCGAGCAATGCCCCCAGCAGTTGGCGCTTGCGCAGCGACTCACCAGTGGAAAACCCCGACAGCAGGACGATCAGCAGCGGCCACAGGTACGCAATAAGGCTGGCTTCAGCCGCCGGCGCGGCCTTCAGGGCGAAAAAATACAGAGAGTGATAGACAAAGATGCCGGCGAAACCCGTTGCCCACACGTACCAGGGCTGGCGCCAACTGCTGAACCCCTCAGCGCCGCGCATACCCAGCATCAACAGACTTGCCACGAATGCGACGGCGAAACTCGATGCCAGCAACTGAAAAGCCGGGATTCCTGCGGTCAATGTGGTCAACAGTGCCAGGCACGCCCACAAAAACACTGCAATGACCCCAATCAGGGTGGCACCTGCGGCGCCCTTGGCAAGGGTGAAGGATGCGTTGGAAGTGCTCATGCGGCCCCGTCTTTAGATGATCCTAATGCCGGGACAATAAAAAAGTTTCGAGGGGCACGTATTGATCGGGCCTGCCAAAAAAATGTTCAGGCCTGCTGTTTTCAATGATCGCGTGCTTGTTTACGCACAGCTGCCGGGGTGAGGTTGCGGGCTTTCTTCAGGGCATGGCTCAACGCACTCTGATCGGCATAACCGGCACGGTGCGCAATATCAATGATCGACAGCGAGGTCTGGCGCAACAGATCGACGGCCAGGTTCAGGCGCAAGGTCGCGATGTGGGTGAACGGGGTTCGTTTCAGGTGTTGTCCGAACAGTACATACAAGCGCCGCTCGCTGGTGCCCGCGTATCGGGCAATGTCATGCACTGTCAGGGGCATACTCAGGTGCTGTTCGATGTAGGTCAGCGCCCTGGCGAGAATGAGTTGCCCGGGGTCGTTCGGCGGGGCGTCGGGTTGCAGCAATGAGCCCAAGAGCAAATGGCTCCATGACTGGGCCATTTCTGGTGAGTTGACCAGCCATGTTCCGTTGTTGTTTGCGTAGTCGAGTAAATGCCGGATCTGGGGGCGGACCGCGAAAAAGCGTTTGTCATGGAGCGGATCCAGGAGCTGCGCGGTGCTTGGCTGCTGTTGTTCGGCAGGCGGCATCAACACGTCCAGTACCAGGAAACTGTTACGGGTATTGGCCAGGAACGTATGCCGGGCGCCGGCGGCAATCACCACGCCCTGGCTCGCATCGACTTTGCCACCCCATCCGTCGACCTCAATCTCCATCGACCCGGATTGGGGGAGGACTATTTGATGAAAATCGTGCTCGTGCAGCTCGATCTGCCCGGAATAAGAGCGCAGCGCCAGAGAGAACGATTGGGGGGGAGTGGCGCTCATCCGTGACGCTCCTTGGGCTGAAGCACTTATCCTACGTCAGCCATCGGGCTGGGAGCCAGAGCAATGAAACAGTTGGCAACCGCTGGGAGTATTGCCAGCCGATCATCCCAACAGATGTTTAGAAATCAGCCTGGAGATTTCGACAATCGAGGTCTTGCCGGTGAACTCGAACTTCACTTTGCCCAGCGATGAAAAGTAAATCTCCAACTCCGAATCCAGATCGAACGTGCCGGAGGTTTCCACCGAGTACGCGACGATGTTTTTGTAGGGCAGGGAGGTGAAGTCTTTCTTGCTGCCGGTGATGCCTTGTACGTTCACGGCGATGATGCGTTTGGTGGTGAACACCACACCGTCGCGCATGGCTTTATAGGCATCTACTACCTGTTCGTCATCGAGCAACAGCGAAGCAACGCGTTCGGCATACTCGTTGTTTTGCTTGAGTTTGAAGAAGCCTTTGTTGTTGAAGTCGATCATTGGACGGTCCTTGGGGGGCTGGGAGGGTGCTACAGGATTGCCTTGAGGTAGTCCTTGAGTGCTTCGAGTGGGGGATTGAGTTCCTCTAGTGTCGAGGCTTGCTGGACGTCAGTCATAAGCTTTTGCAACTCGCGGCCCAACACCGTGTCGGCACCACCCAAGGTCGCCAGGGCCAGCTTGGTGCATTCCTCTACCTTGCGTTGGATGGTTGGCAGGTCGCCACTGCGCACCAACAATCCAAACACTTCCCGCTCGTAACCATCCATGACCAGATCGTCGCGCAGGATCGGGCTGCCATCTTCGGTCTCATGCACCAGTTTGAGGGCGAATAGAGCAACGGCTTCGAGCGTCAATTCCATGGTCCTGGGTCCTCTCCTATGGGGTGCGGCGGGGGCGGTCATTTTTCTGCAGGCGAAAAAAAGACCTTGAGTTTCAAGGTCTTTCTTTAAAGCATTAATGGCTTGATTTGTATAGATTAAATTGGATGTGGCGGTAGGTGGGTGGCGCGTTATTGCAGGGGTACATATATGTCGGTCTGCCATTGATCCTGCGGGGTCTCGGGATAAACGCTCAGATAATCGAAGAACAGGGGGTGGTCGCGCAGTTCCTCGCCGCTGGTGGGTAGCCAGTCGCGATAGATCGGGTAGATGGTCTCGCCGATGTGGTCCGTCGAGCCCACGTGGCGCACGACAACGCAACGCCCTCCTGGGATAACGCGCTCGGTTACGCCGAACTCATTTGCGGCCACGGCCTCGTTAATTTCACCGCAGAGTGCAAACCGGAATGCTTCGGGCGGGGTTGTATCGGGGTTGCCGAAAGGAATGCCAAAGCTGCGACTTGATTGCACGGGCGACTGCCCGCTGCGCATGCGCCACTCGGAAAACCTGCGCACACTCTCGCTAACGAGCCCGGGAGCGCCACAGTGTTCGAGTGCTGCCACTCTGACGGGGTGAAACTCTACGATTCGTACGTGCATGATGATGTTCCTTGAGAAGTGAGGGATGGTGAACACCGAACTCCAGACCTGCCAACTGGGCTGCTTCCTGAACGCACTCGGTGCCATACCGAACGCTCGCCGGAATGCCCTGGAAAAAGCCTCGGGGCTTTCGAAACCTGCACCGAAGGCTGCTTCCAGTACCGAGTAACCCCGGGTGGAGGCCAGGCAATGCGCCGCGCGTCGTAACCGCATCAATTGCACGTAGCGTGAAACTGGTACGCCGACGAAGGCAGTGAATTGCCGATGGAAGTGAAACGCCGAAAAATTCGCCACTTGGCTCAACGCCTTCACGGACAGGTCACCTTCGAGATTGGCTTCTATATAGGTGAGGACTGCATTGAAGCGTTGTGTGTAGGCGGCGTTGCTCGACAAGTCAGACACTGGATAGAGGCTCCTGGAGTTCGGTAGGCCATAGCGTCAGGGATTCCCGCATGCCCGCGCCTAGCCGTGCTTGCTGAGGTAGTGCTTGGGCTGTCTAGGACGTTTCATGATGGCAACTCAGGCGCTTTGCAAAGAATTTTCAGGCGGGGGTTGACCACGTGTTTTAATCCTGTATTATTCGCCTCCCGCTGACGAGAGATCTGAAGCGCAAGTGGTTGAAGTTGTTGAGGAAAACCTCGAAAGCTTCTGAAAATAACCACTTGACAGCAAATGAGGCTGCTGTAGAATGCGCGCCTCGGTTGAGACGAAAGATCTTAACCAACCGCTCTTTAACAACTGAATCAAGCAATTCGTGTGGGTGCTTGTGGAGTCAGACTGATAGTCAACAAGATTATCAGCATCACAAGTTACTCCGCGAGAAATCAAAGATGTAACCAACGATTGCTGAGCCAAGTTTAGGGTTTCTTAAAAACCCAAAGATGTTTGAACTGAAGAGTTTGATCATGGCTCAGATTGAACGCTGGCGGCAGGCCTAACACATGCAAGTCGAGCGGATGAGAGGAGCTTGCTCCTGGATTCAGCGGCGGACGGGTGAGTAATGCCTAGGAATCTGCCTGGTAGTGGGGGACAACGTTTCGAAAGGAACGCTAATACCGCATACGTCCTACGGGAGAAAGCAGGGGACCTTCGGGCCTTGCGCTATCAGATGAGCCTAGGTCGGATTAGCTAGTTGGTGAGGTAATGGCTCACCAAGGCGACGATCCGTAACTGGTCTGAGAGGA
>Ga0265296_1000960_pt1 | contig 36675 bp, 56 predicted proteins | sample MunlanPumphouse1_FD_189073 | JGI IMG/M metagenome (GOLD analysis project Ga0265296, IMG submission 189073) | Groundwater microbial communities from a municipal landfill in Southern Ontario, Canada - Pumphouse #1 | ecosystem: Environmental > Aquatic > Deep subsurface > Groundwater | place...
TTATCTTCTTTCGTACTCTATACCTTGAATACTTATTAACAAAGGCTGCATCAGAAGCAAAGCCATTTGAGTCCTCTTGCGCATCAACCCACAGCTTCTTAAGGACTTCTGTCTCAAGCTCTCCAAGGTTTAAAGCAAATATATTTAATGTCTCGGGCATGGGAATTACTCCAAAAGTGTTCAAATTATGAACACTTTACGACCTCTGTGGTTTATCAATACATACCTTACAAAGTCCATTATTAAGTTCTTTACTTGGATATGAGAACCCACATCGTTTGCATTCGACTTCGATAAGAGGACCATCACTATTTTGCATAGTCCATGGGAGGTTAAGAGTAACTACATAAGGATCACCTCGTTTGAACAACACTCCGACTGCATCAATTCGATTCTCTGTTACATTTGTAACAAGACCAGAGACATTAGTGGCTTTATTATAAAGTATGGAGACTCCAATGACAACACCTTTAGTAACAAATTCTCTATTAGCATCCTCAATGAAGTCCCCATTACTTTGTGCCCTGTTGTACCCACTCAACTGAGTGATGGTCCAAGTGCGTTTCATTTTATTTAACCACTCCCAAACCCTGGGCCGTCATCACGGTATCCCAAGCGGCGCTAAAGGCTCATTTAACTCTATTTACTAACTTATCGTAAACCCCCAACCATTCGACTTCATGCTTGAGAGCTTCTTTAGACACATCATCACCACATTTAAGAAGCATTTCTTGATACTTTAGGCTAATCATCGGCCTCGTCGGTATCGGTATCTTCGGGTTTTCCATCACGAATTTTGTTGCGCATCCGTTCAAACTCCCTAATAAGATCGTCGTGCCCAAGACCATCAATGCGCTCTTTTTCAGTCTGTGTATGTTGGTCAATTTTCAAGTCCTCCTTCATAATCTTGAGTGCCCGCTTGTATCCTTCCAGTTGCCGGGTGAGCAAGACGTTTGCAGCCTTCTGCTTATCAAGCCGGACCCCCTGAACATACCATGCTCCGGCAGCCCCGATGGACATAGCAGCGATTAAGATTGCAATTTTTAGATACATCAGGATTCCCATTATCTCCCCCCAAAAAGCAAGGCATAAAGCCCCACGGCTATAATGACCGCCACCAGCAGACAGTTTATGTATCGGGCTGGCATGGATCGTCCTTTGGCGCAAGAGGTTTGGCTGGTAGTTTGCGCTCCCCTTCTTTCCACACCCTTGCCGCACTATTAGCCCCATATGCGCCAGCCACAGCACTAACAATCAACGCAAACTGCGCCCACATAGGAAACCTTACCCCAAAGCCTTCAAGCGCCAGGAGCGTGGGAAGATAGCCCAGGACGAGCACCATGAGCAGCAATCGGGAAGCGGAATACTGCCCCGAAGCTGGGTCTATCCAGAACTCTGAAATCTTACGCCGGGACACGATACCCCAAAACCCTTTCCATGGGAAACCAAGCATAGCTTACGGCGTTCCCCTGGTTGCCGCCCAGGAGTTTTACTCGGTCATCATCATAACTCACCAGGAGTCCCACATGACCAGAAGTCGGCCCCCTTTCCAAGACACATATACAGCCGACCCAGCTATCCCCCAATTCCTGTTCCTTGCCCCACTCAAGCCACGACCTAGCCCAAGCCGAATTGGTGCCCTCTAATCCAGCCTGTCGTACACACCAGTTGACGAAAGCTGAGCACCAAGGGGTTTCATCATTCTGGTTATCGGGCTCCCCTAAATTCGTAGATTCAAGATATTCTACAATTCGAGGATTATCACCAGGGCCAGGGACTTCTTCGACCCCGACTTCATTCTTTGCGATTTCTAACCATGTATATTCAATCATAGTTATTTTTCTCCTGAGTCATGTTTAGGTAAAGTATAGAACTCTTTGCGTTGATTCCAAGGTATCCGCAATAGTGTGTCGTGTCTGTCTACCTTTTTACATAGGTCATCAACTTTATCCGTCTGCTTAGTTAGTAAACCTTTCAATTCCCCAAAAGACTCTTTATGAGAAAGTGCAACTTTTAAATTTTCCTCTTTCAAATTAGAATAGGTAAGGGCCGCTAACCCTATGGTTATTGGAAGCAAAAGGGCCACTATTCCAAAGGCAAATCTAATAGCATAGTATTTCCAATCATTAGTATTATCACCATTTGCCATATCACCTTCCTCTCCGCTTGGCTGTTATGTTATCCCATTATGCTGGCCCTGACACATCTATGCCATTGATGTTAAAAGCATAGGTGCCTGTAATATGCCCACTCACAATACTCTTTCTTATATTAGCCGCAGTTAACGCAGTTACAGATACCCACTCTACAGCACCCCATGTTTGATAGTCAGTAATAGCCGGGGTCCAGGTGGGAAGCCACCCATAATAAGCTGTGGCTTTAGCTGAATGAACCAACTGTACATTTGAAAATGTTGGTGCCACTGAGGGGCTAATTAAAGCATGAGTACCATTCCCCGTTCCACCTTGTAAGATACAATCATTAATACTTATTGGACCAGTCGAACCATTTTCAATTGCAATTCCAACAGAACCGCCAGTTACAGGTCCATTATTAACAACAACAGACCCTGTTGAAACATTTTTAAGGCCTCGTCCAGAATTGCTATTTGAAGATACAGGTCCAGTCCATGTAACTGTACCTGTTGTTTGATTTACTAATGCATGACCGTTAGCAGCAGTTCCAGCAAGTAACGCACCAGTTCCAATAATACTACCAGTAGAGTTAAAATATATCCCTATATTAGAAGATGTTGCTCCAGCGGCCAAGGTAGTAACATCAACAGTAAAAGTGTTGGCCGTAGCCCCTATTACAACAATAAACCCACCTACACCTATCGTACCGGGAGTTATAGTAGTGGCATAAAGACCAGTACTACCATTAACATTTAAATCAAGTGTCAATTGACCAGCAGTACCAGCCGAAGTTATTGTTCCAAGTCTGCTATTAGCAGCAGCTGGGATGCGAGCGCAATTAATTGCGACTACAAACCCACCTAACGCAACATCCTCGGTATCTGTCGGAACATGACCCAAAGACCAGTTGCCCGCATCATTCCAGAGCAGATTTGCACTGCCATTGTTAAAAGTGTTAGTTGCCATCTTTTATCTCCTTTTAGTACCCTACTGCCCCTATCCATTGACAAGCTTCTGCGTAAGACGAAAACATCCGATACTCAGAGGCAGCAAACCAAGTATTTCCTGTTGAAGCTGTGTCTGAATAATAGTAAGCATAAAAGGTTCCTGGATTAACTTGAGCGGTGTCTACAATAATACACTGTCTCCATTTAGAATCTCCTGGTAGTACAAAGTTAACATTAGCCAACGGACACCGCAAACTGATGGTTTGAGCTGTGTCTGTTTTGACCATCATTGAATATACCCCATAATAAGTACCTGCTAGAATAGCTGCTGGAACAGCGTCGGCCTGCACTTTAGCTCTTGGAGATACTCCTGTAGGTGAAAATTTCCAAGCGTCTAACGTACCATAGCCACCCACTTCTGTTACTATGTCACAATTTGTCTGTGCAAGAATGGCATCAATCACGCCGGACGTTCCAGCATAGTTAGTGATATTACGGCTATCCCGGCGGACTAAACTTTCCATTGGTACAATCATGGCAGTACCACCAGAACTCGGGCCTCCAGAATTAGTGCCTATGGTATAACTGGTGCTTCCCATGTCCTGACCAGTACCCTGAGAGAAACAATTACCACTTGGAAACGATATACCAGCCACCGTGCCATCATCGGCCAGCATGGGGAAAGTTACAGATTTGTAAAAGTAATTATTTAAAAATGTAACTCCATTAACAGAATTAACCATTCTTACTGTAGCTGTTAATGCATAAGCCCCATTTTGTGGAATGCGGTTATTAGAAAATAAAAATGTATTACACAAATCAAGATAAATCGCCTCAGTCGTTACATTATCAGTTGCGCAACCATCAAGATAACAATTATTTATTTCAACCTGGGCAACGTCAAGAAAGTGGAAAAATCTTCCGGTGCAACCTTCGATAGCTACATGGTCGAATTTTAAAGTATTTGCCTCGCTGACATATATTGCTGGGTTGAGACAGTTATTAATACGTAGATTTCTAAACTCATTATAGTTATTAACTGACCCAGAAGTCTTATACATATAGATAGCTGTATTAGCAGTTGTTAAAATACATGAGTCCATTTGAGAATACAGCGTTTGATGCCAATTAACGCACCTATCAAAATTCTCCACCTCAGTTTGTGATATATTGACATTGGTTAAACCACCTGCCGCAGAAACGTACAGGTTGATTCCATAACCATTCTTAGTTCCGGTCTGGCCAGTGATCCTCCAGTTCTTAATGTCCAGGCGAGCACCAGACCCGGTTACGTTAAGAACGTTTCCAGTAGTTTTTTGAAGCAGACTTGACCGCCTACCATCAAAAGTTGATCCTCTTGTTGCCCCACCACCATTGAGAGTTATTGGTTCAACAAGGTATGAATCTCTGGGGGTTCCTTCCAAAACCCCACCAGTGCTTCCCAATACACAGACAATCGCTGCATTAATAGCAGTCGTATCTTCAGTAACCCCGTCACCAGTTGCCCCCCACCATCTTAATTTGCCATAGGTCAAGCCTACAACCTTGCCAGTTCCCACACAGTCAAAAGTTTGATAATTACCAGCATCGAACTTAGGGGTCAGCGTAAGGGTTCTTCCTGTAGGAATAGTGATTATGCCACCATTTATTACTTGAATAAACAATCCAGATTTCTGCGTTCTATTTGAACTTGCGTCAAGTGTTTGAACGTCTGAGACTACTACTGTTCCAGAAGTAACCGCAGCATCAGCCAAAATTGCATCCAAAGTGGCATGACCATCATCGCCAGGGAAAATGAAAGGTTTATTAGTCAAATACCGCCAATCATTCGGGGGATTAACTGTTGCCTGAGAAAATGCCATGAGTTTCTCCTATGCTACCTGATAAACGTCCATGCTGGGATTAAAGCACCATGTCTTTGCGCCGACTGCGAACCCCAAAACCTGAGCGAACTTTGTAGAAGCGGGTGCAGTTTCACTCCAAGTATTCCCCGAAGTCCCTGTAACGGTGCCCCATATCCTACTACCAATTGTTAAGGCTCCCCAGGCATCATTGCGAATATATCCGAATTGAATAAATAATCCGGTCCCTGCTCCACCTGCGGCTATAGGAGTGGGATTAACACAAAGAAATGTGCCCCAAGCTGTCGCCAAAGCATCGCAATCAATCACCTTAAGCTTACTATCGATGCCTACATAACAAACGTCGCCAAAAGAAATTGTAATTGCGGCCTCCCCACTGGTGCCCACGACCGGGACTCCGCTATAACTTAAATCAGATGGAGCTGGATTAATCGGTGTGACATAATCTGAGTTGGCAACCGCAGTCGCCGGAGTGCTCACCCCAGCCGCAACCGTATGTTTAAGTAGGCCAGTAGTTAAAGCCCCCAAGCTAACTTCTGCACTTAAGTCACCTGTTGTTTCGGCTACGATGTATTTGGGTGTTTTAAGAGCCTTTGCATCTAACTGTGTTTGAATGGCAGAGGTTACTCCACTTACATAGCTTATCTCTGTCGCATCTGGAGCACTTGCCCCACCCAAGCGGGTTTCAATGTTAGCAGTGGTGCTCCCGGCCACTGACACCCATCGACCTAATGCAGCATCCCAAAACACCGAATCCCCATCCTGGTGGGCCGAGCCATCTGCTCTGGTAGTATTCTTAGGAATAGCTGGGGGTATATGTAGTGGCATAATTTCTCTCCTTTACATTCCTGCCCAAATCCAAGCAGGAACGACTGTATAGGTAATAGCAATATACTCATTAGGTTCTAAAACAAAGGAGCCTACAGTGGCTCCTGTTATAATCAATGCACCAGATGTAGGGCCTTTAGCGATTACTGTTACTGTACCTCCTACAATGGTAACCCGTACAGGATGAGTGAACGTGTTTCTCGCCTCTACAGTACTTGCAGGAACTGCTGGAGTAACAACATCACCCCCAATATTATTTGCCAGAACACAATAGGTGTTAGTTCCTAAGATACTGGCTTTTACAGTATTGCTTGTACTGAACTCATTACCAATAATAGAAACATAGTTTCCGGTTGCATCATAAGATACTCCAACATCAGTATTTGCGATATAAGCTCCTGATACTGTTCCGTGGCCCGTAGTGCCTGTTAAATAAATACCAGTAGGAGCTTTAGCACCAGTAGTGTCAAGATCGATCACACCTGAACCAATATTAAACTTAGTTGTGTTTATAAGATATATCCCATAGTATGCTCCTGGTGCAGCAGAATTGCTAATATTATATCCTGAGATGTTTAACTTAGACCCACTCGTTGCATGAATCCCATCTGTGCCACAATTTTTAATGGTGCCATTACTAATATTAATACCCTCAAAGTTTACTGCTCCAGAGTATATAAAGAACCCTTTTGCTGCAACAGATTTAATATGATAATTGCTAACATTTATATTCCGAGCACCAATAATCCCAATTCCATGACCCACCGTAGTTGTATCAATGACTATGTTATTGATATTCACTCGATCCAATTTTGTGCCAGAAGTTGAATTGTCAACCACATCAATAGCACAAAGATTAGTGTCAGCAGAATCTACACAAACGTTTTTAATTACTACCCCTTCAACAACTGTATCAGTCAAAGGATAATCATATGTAACAGGAGCCAAAACTAAAATGCCAGCCCCATCCGAGGTATCAATAGTAGTACCAATAATCTTATTGCCAACTGCTCCCGAAGTCTGTGTATGGCTGGCAATGAGGATTCCACCCGCATCACCATTCCAAGCAGTCTCATCACCGCAGTTATAAAGCAAGCCGCCCAAAACGCTTACATAAGAGGCATTAATATCAATACCCCATCCAGCAGTGTTATAGATTGATGGATTGATTACCTTTGTATAATTACCAGCTAATAACATACCCTCATTGAGAGTGTCTTGGACTGTTACATCTTTAATAATAGACCACGGGCCCGCACCTATACCATTTGCTGCCCAATCCTCAACGATAAGATTTTCAATATTAAGGTGAGCGCCCCTCCACTTGGTCATATCTGTATGACTACGAGTGTTAACACCTCCTGGATCAACCCAAGTTGCACCATTGTAATAGAGTATAACAATTCCATCCGCACCTGCAACATAAGCAGCACCAGAGCCACGAAGGGTAAAGTTGCGGAGGGTGACATAGTTGTAAGGAAGCAGACCTCCAGCGTAGGAGCCGCCAGTGGTGGTAGACCGATAAAGAATCGACTGAGGTCCATCACCAAAAATCGTTCCGTTCTCTTTAGGATACAACTCCGTTGTGATCTTATAAACACCTTTTCCAAGATGCAATACAGAATGGGTATCAAGTGCCTTTTGCAAATATGTTACAGAGTCAGTAGTACCATCAGGAACTGCTCCATACCACTCAGGATAAACTTTAGGAACTAAATTGCCATATGCTACAGTACCAGTGCCAGCGAATGAAAAGATTTGATATCTATCAGCTTCTAAAGAGCCATTAATAGTAAGAGTTTTACCGGTGGCAATAGTGAGAATGGCACCGTTTCTTGGTCTGAGTACAATGTTGCTTGGTATTGTGGTATTAGAGGTAACTGCCCATGTTCCAGGTTGGAGAATTTTGGTGGTAGCTGTTGAAGGAAATGTAGTTCCAAGACTTAAAACGCCAGACCCAATGAAACAAGACTGACCTTCTGGAGACACTACAGGACCTGGAAGGGTAAGTGTTACACCAGCATCAATAGAAAAATACGCTCCTGCTGCAAACTCAAGAGTCATCCCTGCTGGAATGGATAGATTAGTTCCAATCCGAAAGGTGCCCTTAGGGATGTAAATTGTGCCTATGTTGGATTGGTTTGCTTTTATAGACTCTATTGCAGCAGCACAATTTACTACTCCGGTTGGATCACCAGAGTACGGTGAGGCCATAATGGATGTGTATGGATATAATTTATGATGCTCTGTAGTTGCAGGATATGCCATGATTATCTCCTACACATAATAAATGGTGATTATACAATTTGCTGGGGTGGTAAGTGTCAAATCCGTTGCAAGAATAAAAGGGAAACAATCTATTGATGGTAGGAATCCCATGCTGTCCAAAGTACCACTTAAGTAAGGAACAAGAAAGGTTCCTCCTGCTGTTCGACTTCTCATCTTAAATACATCAAGCCCGTTAGAACCAACAAATTCCACTCCTGAACACCTAATCCCATTTGGAAAATAAGTGGTTATATCAAAGTTAGAAATACCAGCAGCGTTAGGTACTATTTGAATTACATTAGGTCCGACTGTAATTGTGTCAGCCATGAGACACCTCCCTATGGCATGTTGTCAAGCTGGGCTTTTGATTCAAGTGCTCTTCGTTCTTGATGTCCAAAATCGGTTTCGTAGACTTTAATACCTTGTCCTTTATCGTGCTCAAGAGGTGCAAGTTTTGGATTTCGTCTGACCCTTGCATCATGAGCTTTGGCTTGAGCCACCTTTTGGTTCCAATCAGGAAGCCGATGAGTAGCTCGTTCGTCGAATATCTCATAGATTATGGCTGGAGCAGAAATCACTCTTGTCCCCACTCCAGCACAAAGTGGACATTGAGAGGTTGGAATGTCCTTTATAGATAACTCCAACCTCTCAAAGAGGTTACCACAACTACATTGATACTCATAAATTGGCAAAATTGTTACTCCTATGCTACGGTTGCACCCACAACCAGAGGCTCGTATTCAACGAATACTGTAACAGCACCAGTAGCAGGAGGACCAGCAGAGAAAACTGTTTGGATCACACCTGTGCTAAGTACAACACCTTGTCCAGCAGATACCAACAACTGACCACCAGCCAAGATACCAGGATCGGTAGTTTTAACTGGGGCAGTAAGTTTTACACCATCCAACATAAACAATTGCTGAATAGCAGCGGAGGCTGTATCTGTAGCACCAGATAAAGTTGTTGCCCCACCACCAGTTGGTGTAAACGAAAACTGAAGCGTGTTAGCACCAGCTGGCAAAGCAGTTGTTACCAAGACACCCAAAGCCAGCACACGAATAGGACCACCAGACACAGTAAACTGTGTAGCAGTACCAGTAATTGCCGCTGCGGCAAGGTCTTTACCAAGTCGGCAGATACCTTTTGTTCCCAATGCGGCAATAAGCACATCTCTGGCAATGCCTTCTGTAACAAGCTGTTTGATATAGCCAACAAGAGTATCCGTAGTCGTTACTGCACCAGTAGCAGCAGTATCTTCTTTATTGCCGACAACCTCATTAATCTGAGCGTTAAGGACATTGTTTGCTGCTGGAACATCATGGAACTCATCAACCACGGCCAATTCAGTAACAAGCTGTTTGATGTAAGCTACCAAAGTATCAGTAGTTGTAACAGCCCCAGCCGCTGCTGTATCCTCCTTATTACCAATTACCTCGTTGATTTGAGCATTTAATACATTGTTGGCAGCAGGTACATCGTGAAACTCATCCACAACTTGGAGTTCGGTAACAAGCTGCTTTACGTAGGCCATAAGCAGATCAGTGGCAGTTACGGCTCCAGTAGCAGCAGCAGTATCTATTGCACCTAAGACCGTCAAAACAGCGTCTCTGGCAATACCTTCTGTTACCAATTGCTTAGCATAGGCCATGAGAGTGTCAGTATTGGTAACTACACCCGTTGCAGCTGCATCATTCAAAGCGCCAAGAGTTGCAATGATAGTACTTGCATCATCTGAGGCAAGAGCAGCTGCTGAACCACCAGAAAAGGCATAGCCCCCTTTGCCGTCATAACCATAGGCAAACCAAGTACAGGCCAGTCCACCTGTGTTGACTACATTTTTGGTAAGGGCTGCGTTGTCGTTGTAGAAATAACCAGACACCAAACCATCAGTGCTGGCTGTAGTAATCATCTCCACGATGCCAGTGGAAAATTCACCGTAAGCGTCTACAATGACTCTGAACCCTGTAACTTCAACAAGCCGTACAGCATTGACGCAGGCATTGCCAGTGACAAAGCCAACATATTTAACTTTAATAAAAAGACGACTTACAGTGGTAGCAAGTACAGCACGTTCGGCTTCAACCGTGGCACTTGCATCTTGCCATTCAAGGTCGAGCCAGCAGTCAGAACCTGTGACATTGAATGGATTTGCCAGTGCGTCAAGAGCACTTTTACCAATGATATTCTCAATAGTCACACTGGCAGCAGAGATGGCAAAAGAGGCAGAAGTCAAAGTACCGAAGGTCAGAGTGGGCCTGTCTGCTCCAGAACCAAGACCAATGATAGAAATCCCAGCTACATCAGCAGTAATGGCTCCAGCAGCAGAGAGAGTCTCCGTATGTCCCGCTTTGACAAAGATAATATCCCCATGATTAGCAAGACACTTACCAATGGCAAAGTCAATAGTTGCAAACGGGTGGTTGTAGGTCCCAGAGTACCCATTAGAGCCAGCTTGACCCTCAGGAGTTTTGCCTACAAAGTAGACATTACCACTGATGGTCAAATCGATTGGCTTGTTTCTGATGGTTATCCCATTCTCGAAACCATTTGGGTAGTTCGATTTAGATCCCATGTTGTCTCCTAAGCTCCAGCATTGCCATACAGGCCGATGGGATAGTTAATCTCAGTCGAGATACGAAAGCGAGTCTTAAACTTTGCATCACCAGTGTCGAAATCGCCCTCTTTACCAAAGGTAACACCAACACGCTCAAAGTGAATAAGACCAGCGGCCATGCGAGCGTTGTCACCAATGAGGAACCAACCAGTAGTAGAGGTAAGATAGGGCCAGACCACCAGACGGAGAGAAGGACGAGCCCGTTTGGTGGCATTGATCACATTATTGGCATTTTCAGGGTTGCCAACAGATTCGAGAAGCTCAAGAGCTTTATACTCAAGAGCAGGAGGGACAAGAAGAGTCATGGGAGTCTGCATGATCTTCTTACCACGGTTGTCGACTTGGGATTCAAAGGCCAAAATGGCATTTTGAAGAGTGGAATAGGAAAGAGCCGAGGCAGTAGCCAAGTTGCTCCAAGAGCCACCGTCCAGGCGGACATGGGAGCCAGAGAAGATGGCCAACCCACCACCTGTAGTATGATAGGTTGTCACAAAGCCAGTGTTAAAGATTTCAGCTACTACAATGTGACGAGTCTCACGAGCAGATACACCAAGCTCCCGAGCACCATCTTTCATTACATTGTAAAGATCGTCTTCAATGGCCTCCTCAGTAATCCGCATACCAAGAGCATAGGTGTCATGCACCCAGGTTTTCTTCGGGCCTTGAAGCCGAGCGTCGAAGGTAACAGGATCACCCTCACCCTTCTTTGGAACGGTGCCAAGACCAGAGAGATAAGAACACTCTTCCTTGACCTTTTCAGACCGTTCAACCTTAACCAAATCCCGCCATACCTCCGGGTAGCGTTTGTACTCTTCGGTCATAAGAGCAAACAGCCCTGGAACATATGCCTGGGAGAACATAGAGCGATTTTCACGAGACATTGTTTAATTCCTCCCTGGCTTAGGTGAAGGCCACGCCGACAACACCACCAGTCAGCTGACAGTTAAAGGGTTTGACAATCCATTTGGCGTAGTTACCAGCTGCACCGGCTGAACTTACTGTGATATACTGCTTAGCATCGATGTCATAGTGATTTACAGCTGGCCAAATGAGTTGGAACATAAGGGTTGCGGTGTTACTAATGGTGTTGGAGTCAAGGAGGCAACCAGACTCGCCAGTTGTGGTATTACCACCAGAGCCATAGTTTACATCCACAGCGCCCCAATTGTTGGCCTCAGTAAGAGAAGAGGTCAAAGCATCCTCTTGACAAATGTAGAAAAGGTTGGGGTTCATAGTGACCAGAACAAAGTACTCATAGGTAGTACCAGGAGTCGCTGCGAAATACTGAACGGGTTCCAAACGCTCAGTTCGCAGACTCTTTGGAGTTGCTTGTTTGTAAACTCCCAACACCACACCTAACATGGTGCCAGTAGTAGATGCCCTCTCTACTCGACCAGCAGTTACCGCCAGAGCAGGATCGCCTCTATAAACAGCGGTTCCATAGTTGTTGGTCAAAGGAAAGAACATAGCCGTTCTCTGAGCTTCTTCCATAAACAGAGGCTTCAAACCGCCATATGCATAGTTGGTATTAGCCACTTTTAGTACCTCTCTTTAGTGTTCATATTATGAACAATTTTATTTCACCTGTAAATTTCCAGGTTTTAGGTCTTTAGCTTCTAGAGCATGGACGCCAGCCTCTTCATAGGCATAGACATCGATGCCCGAACCTCCACGGTCCTCTTTGGATTTAGAATGGGTGAGTTCAAACCCCTCTTCTTGCTTGCCAGCAGAGATAGAAGAAACCATATCCCCATGCTTTAGCACCGAGTAGGTTCTCAACTTATCATCTAAATCCCTCGGACGAAAAACTAAAATCATTCCCTGCCGCTCTACAGCACCATGGTCTCTGAAATCACGATCATTAATCTTGCCCTTTATACAAGAGCTGGTACGAGTAACGATCTTAAAGAATCCTGTGTCCAGAGCTCGGTGACGGCCAATGTCATCTCTAAGATCGACCCATGAGAAGGCAAAATTCTCCTTATCAAGCCAATTAGGAGGCTCAAAGGGATCGATGTACTTAGAGGTGACCTCAACCTCTGAGGCTTGGGGGAAGTCGTCCTCGTTTTGATCCATGACCATGCGGTTGATGAACGCTTTGTCATCAGGCTTGGTCAAAATCCCATCCAATACCACTTTTTCCTTGCTTTCTTTGCTCATTTTAAGACCTCCTTACGAATTTAGCATAGGTTTCTGGTTTTACTCCAAACTTCCGAGCAGTATCTAATTGAACTTGAGTAAGACCATAACCCTTGCTACTTTTGTCAGAGGCCCGAGTCTTGTCAAAGACTCTTTTATTAGTAGTTTCTTTGTCCACTTTGAGTTTGTCACCCTCTTTGGACTTAGCTTTAGCTGCATTGGTTAGTCTATATATGGCATATGCTGCAAGTTTGCCAATGGGGTGGTTGGTGAGACCTAAGTTTTCAGCCATATCCTCCAAGCCAGCAACCACCTTTGGATTTGCAGCAAGATAACCATCTTCGTCATCAGAGATCACTCTATTAGCCACTCCTGAGAGTTGAGAAGACCACTGTTGATGGTTCATATCCTTTACAGTGGAGTCCTTAATCTCAAGCGCCTTTTGCTCTGAGAGATATTCTATTACATTGAGAAGTACCTCAGGATCGTCTTTATGCTCAGTGAGGATTTTGGCAATCTGACCTCGAGTGAGCTTCTCAGATTTGTCTCCTACAGGCTCTTTTTTTGGTTCCTCACGGCGAGAGGAGAGTCTAATGACTTCCTCTTTAAGGTCTGCTAACTCCCTCCGAAGATTGTCTGCCTCTTTGGTCTCCGTTTCAACCTCTTTATCTTCTCCTTCAACCTCAATTTCAACCTCTGCATCTTTGGTCTCAAGATCAGTAGGTTCTTTCTCCTCTGTTTCAACATCTATATCATCCACAGAGAAACTTTGAGGCTCATAGATCTCTTCTTTTCTTGTAGCTTCAGCTTCACCTGCCATGGATTAGCTCCTTTTGAAGATTTTATCAAGAAGGCGTTTGAAGCGAGAGGCGTAATGTTTATCAACAACATACACATCCTCAGGCTTTACAGCCATCTGACGCTCGTAGTCATAGGTTATGTTGCGAAGTTGGTCTATACGACCCTTTAGTTCGACGAATTTAATAAAGGACTCAGGCTTTGAACCATCAAGGAAGAAGATTTGTTGAAAAGCTCTTAGCAACTCATCCTCAATGAGCTCCAAATAAACCTGCCATCCAGGATGGCGAAGGAGGTCAGTAAACTCCTCAAGCCGTTCTTGGTTAGGTTCCACCTTCTGTCTCCTTTGGCGGGTTGAATTGCGCCTCTCCAACTTGGGAACCGAGCTGGGAAATAAAAGTCTTTGCGTTCTCTGCGGTAAAGCCCTGAGCTATGGCTTGTTTCGCCATGTCCTCAGGAATACCCATCTCCATCATAGCCTTCATTTCTCTTTGTTGCATCATCCATTGTTGGACGATTTGAGCAAGTTCAGGGTTGATATACTCTTCGGACTCCTTGCCATAGGAATGGAGAAGGTCCTTAATCACTTGAATAGGATTAAGGATGTCCATAAAAGGCTGCATAGTGGCGACAAGAGATTCAGTCTCTTGACGGTCCACAAAGCGATTGGAGGTAATGTCGGAGCCAACCAGTTCAAAGAGGAACTCATCAGATGAGGAATACTTTAGAATGGGAGCTCCTGTAATTTTGACCTGATCCTCAAGACTCATGTTAGAGACACAGAGGTCATGGATATCTTTGAAGAGTTCCACAAACTCCAGGTGAGTCAACCCACCACGGTATTCAAACTTAATCTTCCCCTCTTGGAGAATAGCAAGGGTGCCAGTAGCAGTAGACCCCTTCTTGCCAGCTACTTGAGACTCTCGACCTTGCATATAGTCAGTGACGTTGAGGGTACGTTCAAAGAAGGAAATAAATTGCATGATTAGAGGAATGAATTGTGTAGGTTGGAACATGGAGAGGTTAGGGAAGTTGATAGCCTCTGGGTTGTCGAGTTCAATAAGATTGCCCGGAAAGACCTCTACTTTGTTCTTTCGAAGACCAGACATACCACGTTTGATAAAACCCCATGGGGTCATGGTGATATCAGCAGAATTGACACACCTGTTCCACATGGCGTCCACTCCAAGTTGAATACCACAGATGAGAGTATAAAGAGGATAGCCCCAGGAAATGCCACGACGCTTGAGGAATCGCATCCGTCGAATGGGCTTTTTGTTTTCGTCAATTACGTCAAGCTGCTCACGGACTCGGAAGACTTTGAAGGAGGTGCGCTCAACGAGAACAATGAGATTCTCATCAACTTGATCGTCTCCAAAGAAGTCATATTTGATATAAGCTTCGAGGAATTCAATGGGCTTCTGGCGCTCAGCGTAGGAACGAAAGTAGTCTTGAACGCCTTCGGTGGTTTGCTGAGTGGTTTTAAGGGTTTCTGTAGCCACATAGTGAGGAAGATTCTCAGGGAGAACCCAACCTTCTTCGGTTTTAGCTCTTTCCTCTATATCACCTATAGTGATGTTACCTATATAACGAATAACAGGAGCAGACTCCCAATCTTCATCGTTGACGTCATCAGCCATCCAGACATATTCAACAGGAACCATTTGGATGTCTGGGCCATTGGTGGTAAGTTCTTGGATTTGTTTGGAGTAACCATTGGGAGCATTAGGGTCTGGAGCCATACGACGGATCTTTTTGGTCTCGGTCTTCCATCCAAGGACGAGAAATATAGTACCATCGATGAGTTTCTCATGGACGAGATTTGGAACAAGGGCCTTGACTTTTACCTTATGCTCAAGGATGAAGTTATCAAAGAGGTCTATTTGATGAGCCTCGTCGTCAGTGGAGGCTCCTAAAAGGCGCTTGGCTTTTATATAAGGCTCTTTGCCTATGACAGCAGCGACGAGGCGAGGTTCAACTTCGTCGACGCCCATGGTGGTGAGGGGGGCTATCATGTTCGAGGCATTAGGCCATGGGAAATCGGTTTTCTCGGTCTCTTGGTAATAGGCCCGGCGGGACTCTTTGATAGTAGAAAGCATCTTGGCTCGAACGGGAGAAGAATCAAACTCCTCGAAGAGAGAACGGATGTATAGGGAGAGCTTATTGAGTTTGTCTTCAAGCTCCTTTTGGATCTCAGCTTCTAGTTGGCGCTCCATGTCAGGGTCGAGCATGGGGTCCATGGGAGCTTGAAGCTCAGAGCCAAATATATTACCTACTGGAGATATTAAGTCTGGCACTTTTATATCCTTTCATACTTGCGACCAGTTGGCCCACCTGATTGCTTCATCTTTTTGTGTTTTGCTTGGTCTGGTTTCTCACCTTTAAAGGCTGAATGGGGTTTGTCTTTGCCAGGAGACTTGGTGTGCATTTTACCACCACATTTTGGACACTTGTTGGAGGTCATAGGCATTTTAATAAACTCCTTTGAGAATCGTTAAGAGCTCTTCTATTGCTTTTTCTTGGTTAGGAACTATACCCTTTCTAAGATCGCTTCCAAAGTCTGCTCCAAGGTAGCCAGATTTGATGTAGACATCTTTGAGGTCTGAAGGGTAGTCTTTATATTCTTGCCAATATGGAGTGAAGACCTCTTTGTTGTACTTGTTTAGCATAGAGTGACTTGCACCCTCAGCAAAGCCCTCTGTACCAAGACTTGTAGGATTATCATACATTGAGAAATTTGGCTCTGTAAATTTTCCCCATGATGCAAGTTCACTTGGAGTCCCTGTAAGAGCATGACTTCCTTCATGCGCATAGGCAATAGGAGGTGAAGATAGTTTTTTCTCCAATGGGTGGATTGTATAGTTTCGAGGGTCTGTTAAAAATATAGTACCTGGTTTTTTACCTGCCAAATACTCCAACCTCTTAATCTCTCCAAGAGGTGTACCAAAAGCATCTGACTTATTATACTCAAGCCTTGTATTTCTAACTGAGGGATAAGACTCTGTGAGGGTTTCAAGAGCCCTTTTGTCAACACCAGTAAGATTGCCATAATGTTCAGGAGAAAGTTTCTTAAGAAAGCTCTTAGTTGGCCCCCACATAGCACCCACAGCTGGTATGGCATAATCAGCTCCACTCTCCTGCATAGCCTGAGCCCCTTGAGCCACAGCCTTTCCCACTCGACTCTCATTAACCCATGAGGCAAAGTCTTTAGCTTGCTTGTTCAAGGGAGCTACACTCTCAGGAGAAAACATGGAAGTAGCCTGTAAGAAGTCCATGCCTTTCTCTTTGAGATATCTGAGACCCTTCTTGAACCCCTCCATAGAGGGCTCTTGAGAGAGAGTGTCTGAGATGTAGTCCCATGGGGTCATAAGTTAGCTCTCTAAAGTGTTCAGAATATGAACACTTTCTCCCTTAAACATTCGCAAACCTACTCCTTGCCTTATTTTGACTCCAATTACCAAAATTCACCACGTTGTCATACTCTTCATCCTCGTCAAGAGGAAAGCCCATGGGAGCATAGCACTCACACTTTTCATCCCGTATTCGACTCGCTGCGTCTAAACAGTCATCGTGAGAGGCATAGGGGAATAGTAGGTACTCCTCATCACGAAACTCTTTGATAAGGTCTCGGCCATCTGACTCGGAAGGGAGGATTTCTGGCAGATAGACCTTACCATCTTCGAATAGAGGGATGAGCTTCCTAATACGGTCTTCTTTTTTAAGAGTGCCTCCCATGGGCTCAATGGAGAAATAGATTCCATCTGAACGCATCTGAGATTCAAAGTGTTGAATGTCCGCTTGCATACCATATTGCTCGTAGTAGACCTTGATGATGTGAGGGTATTTCATCATAAGACGTTTGAGAGCTTTCCATCGGCCATGGAGGTTTAGACGCTCTCGAGTCATGTCGATAAGAAAGAAATTCCCCAATGGATCAAGGCCCCATAGCCACATAACCGTATAATCCGATCCTGCCTTTTTCGCATTAGCAGGGTCGACGAAGAGATAGTAGTTCATAGCCTGATTTGGAAGCTGACGGTAATACCTAAGCCAGCCCCGTTTGAACTCCTGTGCTTCCTCGGCAACCGGGTCTAAGAGCATCTGGCAGTTATAGATGTAGGTGTTGCCGTCACACACTACCCGTTTGAACTCATCCAACTCCTTCTGCGTCAGAAAAACACTGATTCCATTCTCTACCCCTTTTCTTACTCTTACTTCCCATGCCCCTGAGGAGATCATCTTAGCATATTGATCTGCAAAGTGGTAGCGTGTGCCCACGGCCCATACTATCCCACCTCTGGCACCCAGGAACTGAGAGAGTTTGAAAGCATCATCGGTCTTTTTGATCTGTTCAGGAGTGGTGACTGAGTCCTTGGTGACTACATCATCATAGTCCCGGATGGTATAATGTCGTGAGGTGGGCATTCCATCCACCAAGCCCCATGCCTCAATAGAGGACTCATTATAAACCCCCTTCCGCTTGATGATAATCCCATCGTCAAGGCTCCACTTAGGAGACTGGTTCCGAGGGTCTGAGTACAAAACGTCTGGAAATAAGAGCTTTAAGAGCTCGTTGGTTTCAAAGGTGAGCTTGATGCGATGGAGAAAAGCCTTGGCTATACCTCGAGTATGGGAGAATATGCAGATTCGTTCCTCGGGGTTGAGGAGGAGCTTTTGGATTATGAGTCCATAGGTGAGAATGGTAGACTTGAAATGTTCACGGGACCAAAGGTCGAGAGTCCTATCATGGTTCTCTTCCACCTCTCGAATACGAGAAACAATCCATGGGTGGTTAATCTCTTGAATCCCTAAGACAAAGTAGAGTAAAAAGAACAAATCAGTCTGACAAAGCCTTCTTGCTTCGGTGGCTATCTTTTGGGGTTGGTTGTAGAGAGACCAGGCCATAAACTGGTCGCAGATATCCTGGTAGTTGTTCTTATAAGAAGCCTCTGGAATGGGAGTAAATGCAAGTGTAAAGCCCATGACTTAGTCCTATTAAAGTAATGTTACTCTGCTATTGTCCTCAATGTGCCCGAGGCTAGTCATTCTACTCCTCTCAAACCAATCACTTCCAACTCCTGCCCTTCACATCTAACCTCTGGGCACTTTTCAGACGACCACTTTATCCTAATAGAATGGATTTTGAAGTCCATCTTAAGATCGTGAATAATCGCATCTTCTGGCATTTGAAGAGAAGAGATCAAGAGCTTATTACTCACCACAGAGATTCCCATTCTCATCACTCCACCTCCTTCGCCACCGGGAACATGCCTATCAAGGCCATAGCTGTAATACTATGATCTATCTTAACATCCCTCGAGTTATCAAGCGTGGAAATAACCTTCGCCACCCTTTCCAACCCCATACTCGCAGCCTCAGCTTCTACATCTATAAACTCTGCTCCATCCAACACCCGATGCAAGAGCTTCTCCCTTCTCTGCTTGACACTCCTTTGTACCACTTGAATAGGTCCAGAGGGGTTCCCACACGCCGCCAGGAACTCATCCTCAGTCTGCACCACTATGCACTCTTGAGCCTTTGGTTCGGCTGCTTCCATGGGAATCTCCTCTCCTACCCTCTTTCACTTTAAGGATAACTTATCTGAATCCCGCCGTAAACCAACCTGCTGATCATTTTTTCTAAACATCAAAGAGTGCTCTCTCACCGTTCAAAAAATATGAACACTTACTACAGCTATATTTCAGAGTGAAGACGCCTTTTCTTCACGCACACCCCGGTCTTATCCTTCGGGTCATGGGGTGGGGTCTTAGAGGACTACAGTTCAATAGAGCGGTATTAGTTGTAAAGAATGAGATTTATAATCATGATAGTTATATGAATAGAGTACTATGGCATAGGCTATGGGATACCCATGCTATGGGGGCATAGCTTGTGGGGTACAGCCATGATACCATGCTGAGGCTATGAGGCTATGGCTGGGGCATGATATGATTGGATAGATAGGATAGGGCGGGTTGAATCATGGGCTTGCCCATGGGCTTCTCATGAACCCACAAGCCCAGGTTACAAAAATGTCAAACATCTTGTAAACTATTCCCGGCGCTTTATTAAGAGCAGTCGATAACATTTTATTTCGTACGATAGAGTGCTCTATTCGGGCTAAGTCATGGGAATTGTGGGGGAATTGGTTATGGACATAGGATCAGAACCTATTGATTCACTTAGGCTATGGGAGCCCATGCTAACTTGTTAGAATCATTACCAAACTGGCGTAATAAAAATCGATAATCATAAGTAGTTAATATTACTACCTAATCCCCAAACCGTATCCAAAATATCCAAAAATATCCAAAAAACATATATGCTCCCTATTTGGCCTAACCTATTGAAATTGCTTGTCAATACCCCATAAAAACATAAACGTAGTAAAATATCCAGCTTTAGGTAGGATAGGGGTGGATTGTGAACACTTTGGGGGAATGTGAACACTTTCTGTTGCATAATGCAACGTTTTACGTGAAGTATGTTTTTATATATATAAAATATATATTATATAATGTTAAAAAACGACCCTTGGGCCAAGAAAATAAACCCTTACCCCCCCTTACAACGGATTATTTTGTGTTCTTTAGTAAAATCAATAGTTTACGCGTGTGTTTTACCGAGATATTCCGAGATATTTTTATGAAACAAAATTGTAAAATGGCATGGAATTTGCAGAGGGGAAGAGTGTTACAAAATTGTACATAGAAGAATAGGAGTAATTCTAATAGGCTAAGACAAAACTCTTAAAACCCCTTCTCAATCTCATCCCATAGCCTTTGAGAGGACTCACTAAGAGCTTCCCACCTTTTTAGAGAGCTATTCTTTTTGCTCTTAATAGCTTCTACTCTTTTAGGCTTGATTTTGGTATGATAATGGTTTTCCATGCGGCAAGAGGGGGAGCAGTAGAGTTGATTAGAACGAGTTTGAGTAAATTGAGTGTGGCAATATGGGCAGGTTAGTTTTAAGAGTTTGACAGAGATTTTGAGTAAATCCGGCTCTGAGGGATTAGGATTAGCTCTGTATGCACGTTGACAACGGAGAGAGCAGAATTTATTTAGCTTGTGTTTTGGCATAAAATCTTTTTTGCAATAGGTGCAAGGAAGCATTTTATTTTTTCCTTTTATAGTGGAATGATTGAATTGATTCATTGTAAACTATTGAAAGGGGTTTGTCAATGGCAAACGGTGGTTTTAATGATGCCATAATCCCATCGGCTTGATAGCCTATCCAATCTATTGGCCCATGGCGCCAAATCATCACCATGGCACGTTAGAATCGGCCTGAATAGCCTTTTGGCTTGGCATTAAGGCAACAAAAAGGCCGCATGGTTAGCGGCCTGGAAAGGTAAGAACAATTACTGTTTAGTAACAATTATCATATCGCCTTAAGCACTCTCGCCGTTTCGTACAACTCATCCCGAATAGCTCTCAGCTTCGGAATAGCTATTCGATCATATTCACCCTTTTTAATCTTACCATTGAGCAAGAGTGTTTTATGATAGATGGTTTCATTGTGGTACTCATCCCAGAGTTGTATAAAGTGCTGGGAGATTAACTCTTTATCAGAGCGTTCCAATTGAGCCAAAGTCCTTTGAAGCCTTTTAGCGGATAGCATCTTTTTAATCCTTCTATTATTAAAACTCCCAATTAGGTACTCTAAATATCCAAAGAGAACCAAGGTGCAATCCCATTTTAGTATCACAATTAAAAATAGGAAGTACCTTTTTTAAAACAACAGGAAGCTTTACTACCTTTTTAAGGTCCATAAAGATTTTCATTTTTCAATTCTCCCATGTAAAAGGGAGAGTGCTATAAAAGCCACTCTCCCTGGGTTATTTGCACTCCTTACAAACAGAGATTTCCCGCTTGATATTGCCATTTTCATACTTCTCTACCACCTTTTTAAACTGCTTCTCCTGTGGTAAAGATACCTTTTTACAAGATTCACATTTAAACATAATTTTCCTTCCTTTGCTCTTTATTTAACCACTCAAAAAATGGGAGTGTTTCCACTCCCAGATTTTCAGGGGTTAAACCTGCGCCAGCAAATCCTTTGCACTCTGTTCGGTAGTAGCGCACATGGCCGTGATGCGCTCTGCCGTAACCTCATGCGTGGGGTTCTTAATGAGATAAGCCTTGAGAACCCGATCAACATCACCCTTAGCCAACTTAAACAAGGTCTGAATCAAAGCCTTATCCAGGGTCTTACCAGTAGGAGCCGCAGCACCAAGGGGCTTAACATCATACAGCTTACAAAACTCCCGAATTTTCTCGCCCCGGAATTTGTTAATCAGCTTAATGTCCCCCTTTGATTCATCGGGAACGAGGAACCGAAAGGACACGGCCTCAAACTGTGCGTCATTTTCCATGCCCGCCTTGTAACTCTCCACCTTAAAAGAAACATAATCACCTTTTGCCATTTAGAGTACTCCTCTTAGAGAAATTGGATTTTTGGTTCTGACTATACAGGTATGCACCTTCCATGCCATAGGACTATGGGGAGAGGAAAATATAAGAGGAAAGTGTACTAACCTATCTATCTAATATCACTAAACAATTAGATTTTCCATCCTGACATAATATATAAGGAATACTATTGCAATAAATGTGCCAAAGTAGACAATTAATCCAATATTGGTAAAAAAGCCACAAAATATAAGACAAAGCCTGGTTTTTATGCCACAAATTGCACAACCTATTGATTTTAAAGGGTTTTCACTTGTTGCAAAAAAACAATGCAAGAGTGGTGCCAAAGACACAAAATAGAGGACTGCCCATAATAGCACTCTTAGAGGACTATAATTGACCTAAGTGGCTGAAATATCAGAAGAAATTAAATTTTGGCTAAATCAAGCCATTTGGCATATTGCTTGCATTCCTTATATTGTGCGCATTCTATGATCCTTACAGGCCATGCCATGCCAGAAAACATAAAGCATAAGATTGGAAAGTGTTTATAAAATAAAAACAACAAATGTATCCTCGAAGCTAAAAGGAGCAAATAGCATGGATAACTTAAAAAGAATTATAGATATAGAAAAAGACGACTTGCCGGTTCCTATCGCCAAGTCTACTTTATATAAATATGCTAAAAAGAGATTATATCCTGGCTTGTTTGTTAGAGTGGGTGGGATGGTCTTTATAGACTTAGATAAGGTTAGTCTTTTAATTAAAGAGGTGTAAACAATGGAATTACAAATGCAAATGCAAATAGAGATAGGAAGTCCTGACCTTGCAGACTTTGTAGACAATATAAAGAATAATAGATTTTACTCTGGTAATTGTCTTGTTTTAACTGGAGAGAAATATAATAGTTATCTTGTCCCTTGTATATATGGTTGGAGAGACGAAGACAATTGGCTATATATTGGAAAGAGCGTTTGTGGGGCTTTTAATAGACTGACAGCCCATAGATATGATAAAAAGGAAATTAATGATTCTTGTCAGATATTTATATGGTTCTTTCCAGAAGTGTCTGATATGCAATTACACCTCTTAGAGAAACAATTAATATGGGAACTTAACCCATTGTATAATAAAGTAGGCACTCCTAGAATTGCAGAGAGAAATAGGCTTATAAGAGAGAAGGAAGAGCGTCGGATAGAAGCGTATAAACAAAAAAGAGACGAGCCTAAGAAGGTTGATGAGCCAATAAGAGTTGGAAAACTCTTATACCCAATTACACAAGAGGATAGACAAAGGATGCAACAACAAAGGCTCGAAAAAGAAGCAACCAAATTACTAAGTACCATAAGCTAAAAGGAGGCATTAGATGGACATAATCTATGTAGTATTTCAAATGGGTCAATTTGGTGGAGTAACACTTCATGCTTTTAAACTAAAGTCAGATGCTGAGGACTTTGTATACAAGCTAAAATGTAGCAAACCCAAAGACAGCACTCGGATTGAAAGGTTGGAGGTTAAATAATGGACCCCACCGAATTCATAATCTGCGAGTGCCTAACCGAACTCCAAATCTCCCAAACCACAACCTGCCCAAAGTGCAGACGCATTGTTAAAACTTCCAAAGAGCTTAAAGAGTTGCAGAGAGAGCTTGATACTTTAATCTGCAACTTAAGAGTCCAGTCCCATCAGATAGCTATAGAGCTATCTCTCCGTAGTTTGAAGAAACCCTCCAGGCCCTATTTGATTGAACAAGACTTCTATGATGGACTCAGAGGCAAAAGAGGCGAGTTTACCAAGAAGGAAAGGAATGAACAGGAGCTTATGGCCTCGGCCATGACTTTGTTGCAAATGGTCTAAAGTGTTCATAATATGAACAATAAAGGAGCCTCTTTTATGAAACCCGAAATTTACTATGACCAAAAAAGGCGGGACCTCGTCTGGCTCCCAAAGCACTCTAAGATTATTGCAGAGGTGGCGGAGGAGCTTTATCAGAGTGGTACTCATTATGATAGTGTCATTCGGGGTATAGGAGAGCCTCGGAAGTTAAGACTTACTCCTGCTTATGTAGCATGGTCTTGTTACTCACCAGAGCCTTTACTCAACCACCCAAAAATAAAGGAGATCCTCATGTCAAAATTTAAGATCGGAGACAGTGTCACCATTAGACAACTTCCAAGTATGGGGTACAATAATCTTGAAATGTATCAAAGCTCTATTGGTACCATTGAACTCGACCACGCAAGAGACAACAAAAATTGGCGGGCCGTTCGTTGGCCAGATGGTCAACTCCGTGGAGTTCAAGTAAAGGATTTAATCTTAATAAAGGAGCAAACTATGTCCCGCACCATTCCCTCAAAAGATCAAGTGTTAAAAGCCGCCACCTCCTGTCCCCAAACCAAAGAGGCTTTGGAGATTCTATTCCCTCAAGATTTTGAACCCGAACCAATCAAGAACATATTTGAGCACTTTGCTGTCATTAAGGGTGCGGTTCTTATGAGCCCTCAAGTGGAAGAAAAGCTTAAGAGGGGTCTTTGGTCTGCCAAAAACGGACCTCGAGGTCCAAGAGAGCTTTTAGCGCACCCTATGTTCGTGGGTTGGGTTGGAATTAGTATTTCAGGAGAAGGGTTCAAAAACCTCATAAGCGATATCCTTGCTTTATCGGAGCGCTAAAAAATGAAACTCCCTACCAAACCTCAAGAACCCAATATTTCTCCAACGGCCTACAAGTGGCTTATAATGAGTGGGTCAGGAGGGGGTAAGAGCAGCTTTTTAGCTTCTATAAAGGACATTCTTATCTCCGATCCTGACAATGGTTGTTTGGCCCTTCCAGGATATGTCATCCAAGTTCGTAATTGGACTGATTGTAAAGAGCTTCTAAAAGAGCTTCAAAAAGCTGATCTCTCTATTTACTCTTGGATAGGACTTGACTTGCTCAACGTATCATATGAGTTTTGTTATAACCATGAATGTAAACGGATGGGCGTGGCTTATCCCTCTGACTTAGAAGGAGGAAAAGGTAGAGGCAAAGGCTGGGCTATGATAACCAAGGAGTTCATTGGCTGGGTTAGAGACATGGGCAATATTGGACTGCCCATTATAGCCACCTGCCATGTCAACTTCATAGCCCAAGAGGTTAAAAAGCGAGAATTTAACAAAGCTGTTCCATCATTTCCAGGAGGCAGTGCCACAAGTGCGTATCAAAAGATAAAGGAGGCGTTTGATATCGTCGGGTATTTAACCTTTGACTTGCCTCCAGCCACAAGCGACGAAAAGGACATGAGGAAAATCATCGCTCCCAACGCAGAGCTTATTGACTTACCTCCACATCAAGTAGTTCCCACAACTGAGACAAGAGTAATCCATTTTCAACCGTCTCAATATTGGGACGCTCAAGACTCTTCACACCAACTTCCGCCGAAGGTAGTGCTTCCAAAGGACTGGAGAGAGGACTGGAGCACTATTTTGGATAACTGGGGGAAGGTATGAGTGACAACGAAACCCGCCATAGAGACGCAAGAACGGAGCAAATGGTTGAGCGCAACCTACGCTTGGGAATCATGGGCCACTGTTGGTATTGCAAAGACCCGACTATCATAGTAGACACTGTTGGTAGATGGTGTTGTTCACAATGCAAGCGCATGATGGATGGAAATAATGATTAACCCCTAACTAAGAGCCCATGAGGATATGCCAGAGCTCTGAGGAGGAGAACTAAAAATGAAGCCACCTGATGTAAATGCTTTTAAGGACGATCTGGTGCAAGATAGGATGAAAAGGGTTCAAGAGTTGTGTAAAGATATAAACCCCACCTTTGCACATAATGTAGAGTCTATATTGAAATTTACCATGGCTAAAAGCCAATGCGCCAGACTACTTGGTCTTAAAGGAAAAGACCGAACTGAGTTTGAAGAACACTTCTTTCAAATGTGTTTTAAGGAGGATTAAAAAAAGATGTCCCTAACCGCCGAGCAACTCCATGACATCCAGACCCTACTCGACAACGGTAACGAACTTACCATGTGGAAGACCTCAAAGGATGCAGTCGGAGAACTAAAGGACAAATACGGCTGCGCCTTTTTCAACCCCTCTTTTGAGGACTATCCCCAAACCTCTGACGATGCAGAGTATGGGTTCGCTGTCCAAAGTGCTCTTGAGAGAGCCTTAAGGAGGTGGAGATAATGTACGTAGGAATAAATTCGTTTGAGACAAAAAGAAAAGTAGTTGCCACCATACAAGAAGGACACCAGGATTTGGATCTTGTTTCTGGTAATGGGCTAATAACTATCAACCTCGAATTCAAAGATCTCCCATGGCTCAAAGAGCTTGTCTCAGAAGCTCAGAAAATTATAACTTTCTACGAAAAGGAGGCTACCCAACCGTGAAATGATCAATCGAGAAGCACTACTTGAAGAGCTTCAAAAGCTCCGTTTGTCCCGGGAGAGACCTTTCTCCCCCAAAACCACAAAAACCAAACAGTCCAAAAAGGACAAACTGTTAGAGGAAGCTGCTGCATTGCTCGACAGTGTTGAAGAGGAGACTTAAGGATGGATGTAAGAGGAGGACTTCTTAAACTTATTGAAAATATTACATACCTTGAGAATTTAACTGTGGGGCAGTCATCCAGAGAAGAAGCTGAGATGGCTAAAAAGGAGTTAAATAGGTTGTTACAAACACTCTCAGAAGAAGAGTTAAGCAAAGAGCTAAAGGAGATTTAAACATGGCAATTCTGGAAGGTCTTGGACCAAAAAGAAAGGTATTTGAGGACTTAGAACCCGGAGACTATCTCTTTGAAATTGCAGAACCTGGAGAGAAAGGATGGACAAACCTCTATGAAAATGAAGACAATCCTGGTGCCACTATGTCTTTTATCCAATGGAGGTTAAGAGTTCTCCAACCCGACCAATTCGAGGGCAAACCATTCTTCCATTCCACCATGTATGATGCTTCACCTGAACAAATCGCTATGGCAAAGAAGCCTTATGATCCTGCTGGGTTTACCTACCAGTTCTTTGCCTCTATCGGTGCTGGAATTATGGATAATGGAGAGGTTACTCTCTTCGATGACTATTTAACCGATGGATATCCTGACCTTGATAAGATGATTGGGCTCCGGTTCTGGGGCTCAGTGAGAAAGGGGGTGAATAAGAAACAACCTGATAGGGTTGGATTGGATAAGATTTGGATGGAGGATTAAAGGCTCTCAATGTGTCCAAGGAAGTTTTTCAAGGTTTGTGCTGAGGTGTGGCTCAAGTTGGAAGTAGGAGAGGGGAAGTGAACCTGTTGGTTTAGCGCCCAACCCACCCCAAGGCACAAACACTTCGCAGCCAGTTAGATGCGACTGCTCGGAGAGACGAGTACTGGCTGCGGGGTGAATAATTAAGCTGAGGCGGCCCGGCGGGAACCGGGAGCGATATTAACTGCGAGAAGCAGAGTGCCCATCTGCTGTTAGGGCTGAAAAGGCAAAACGGCCCACACCTGACCAAGCAGGTACTAAGAATCCTGCCCTCAGCAAACTTTTAAAAGGAGAACAGAATGTCAAAAATCACGAAAGTCTTTATCACCACGAACGACACCAGCAAGACCTACGAAATGCCAGGCTATGGTGGCAAACAGGAAGAAAGGGCGGCGAGGGAGGGCAACAATGGCGTTTAAATGGCCCAATGGCGTAGGGAAAGTACCATGTATCTGTGATTGTGGACATACTTTGACAAACTCTGAGGTTAAAACCACGAGATATTCTGGTGGGGCTGGAACCTCTCGACTCACAGCCAAAGTTAAATGCTTTAAGTGTGGAGCTTCATCTAACGATGGGGATTGGAAAACAGTGCATGACCTTGGTCATTGACTCAAGCCGGTACTAAGAATTCGGCCCCAGGAAACTTTTTTAAAAGGGAGCCAAGTATGTCTAAAACACTGACCATCATAGCGGATAATCTACGGAACGCCTACGAAAAAGGCTGTTCACAAGCAAGGGATTTTGCCAGAAACCTTTTTCCAGACTTCGATTTTGACCCCAAGCCGCAATCACAATGGCCTGATGGGTATCAAAAATACGGCGCTTTTCGGATGTCTGGGTATTTAGGAACTTTTGTTAACAAAGAATTGGCGGGAATCCCTTCATTAGTCAGATGGGGTTATACTGATATTGAATGTCCCCTTGGCTATTTATACGCTCCGGGTACAAACGGCAACCATACTTTATGGTGCCAAGATATCCCGCATTGGGTTTTGAAAAGGGATTTTATTATACACCCGAATTAACTCCCACCCCGGCATTCATGTCAGCAAACAGGAAGAGAGGCAGGATAACCTTAGACCGGGGTCGCCCAGAGGATTTGTGCCAGAATGGACGGCTCCGAAAGGAGGATGGAAGGATGAATCCGAAATATAATGAAGCACTAAAGGCACAAGAAACAGAGACACAAAGCCTGCATAGAAACGCAATGGCCCCACGGGAAAGAAACCTTTTGGAGCGGGTCTCTGATTTGGAGAACAGACTTAGGGAACTCCAAAAGGCTTTTGAAGGGTTAATGGGGGTCCTTAATCGCCTCCAAACTGCGGTAGGAGTCGAATAGTCCGCAACTAAAAACAACCCGGGCCGGTTGCCAGGACCGGCCCTATGGAGGCCCCGATGCCCCTCTACGAATTTCAGTGCATCAACTGCGAAACCAAAGACTAACGGGTTGCGGCCACCTTTGAAGATGAGGCTACCTGTCATATCTGCGGCGGGGCGATCAAGATACTGGACCCCCACGTCCACCAACCCCCGGTAGGCCCGGTTTACCGCTGGATTTGGCTGGACCGGGACCTCGCCAAACTAATTGACCTTCAAGAATCAACAGCTAAATAAGCGGGCGCAACCGCGGAGCGGTCAATCGGGGCCGCTCCGCATGGGGAGGACGAATGGAATTAACTAATTCACAACTAAGAGTCTTATTACTTCTCCATAACCCCGGAACTCAGGCACATTTCAGCGAAGGCATCCCACCTTATCGAGGTATGAGAAGAACGTGTTGGCTATTACCTGGGATCGCAACAGCCGAGACAGTGACAATCAAGTCTTTAGTAGCCAGGGGTCTGCTTGAAGAAAAAGACAATTTAGCGATTATCACTGATAAAGGGCGTGCCATTTGTGATGAATGGCACCGAAAGGAGTGTGAGTGTTGGACTGGAGAAGCAGAATGCGATTGATGCAAATCGACCGGGATTTAAGCAGTTTCAAATTCATTGGAATCGCTATCTCAATACCCATCAAGGATCGTATGTTGCTTATTTTGGCAAATCAGACGATGAGACGGGGGAGGATAAAAATACCAACCTCGCCCATGCCATCCTCAAAGCTGCATGGGCGGCACTAAAAGGAGAGAATTAATGACCATTGACTCCGACCTCCTATCCCTCCTCGAAGAGGCTGACAACATTCTCAAAGAGAATCAGGTTTATATTGGAGTCCAGTACACTCAATCTCCGAGTACGGTATACTGCTCCTGTGGAAGAGAGTATCATGGACTCATGACCCATGTCAAGGGCATGGACAACCTCTATGATAACTGTAAAACAAAATGGTGCCCTGAGTGCATCAAAGCCCATGCTGCTGAGTGGTGGAGTCATTGTTTTAGAATGGAGCAAGTAGAAAGTGTTCAAATTATGAACACTAAGGAGGAGGTAAGATGTACTACTACGCTTGTTTCTTTGGCGGGTTTTGTATCGGTTATGTTCTTTGTGCTTTGCTCTTTATAGGAAGCAATAAGGAGTTAACAAAATGAAAATTTTTCGCTTACTTGTGTATGAAGGAGCTGAAGAGTGGGTTGAAAACACATTGGTAAATAATGCCATTGTAGACACCTTTGTAACAGTATACGGGTCTATTACAGAGGTTTTTGACCTTGATAAGATGATTGAGATAATCCAAGAGGAGCTTAAAGAAGATTCCCATGACTAATCCAATTCTCACATTCGACCACACCCAACGATCCTCCTGGCAAGGTTGCAAGAGAATGTATTTTTTTAGACATTTCTGTGGCATCCGCAAAGTAACTGCCGACTCTCCGGGCTTTTCCTTTGGCTCTGCCTTTCACTCATCCTCCGAAGTGCTCGACATGACCGGGGACATAAACCTAGCAATGGCAACCTTTACAGATATGTTCAACTTTATAGACGACAAGGTCCGCACCCTCAATCGAGCCAGAGAGATTCTCATCGCCTATGACAAGTTTATCAGACAAAAGGGTTGGAAGTTCTCTCAAACCTCCGACGCTACCATGGAGATCGCTTTTAATGCCCCACTTACTTCAAGAATCAATTACGCTGGACGGTGTGATCGACAGTTTGAAAATGGAGATATTGGTGAGTGGAAGACGACTTACTATCTCTATAACTCCTCCGGAAATCCCATGCCATATCTTCAACAATGGTGGGGACATAATTCTATCCGTGGATATGCATGGGCTCAAAAGGCTTCTCATGTCCACATTCTCGGACTTGGAGTCTATCCTCAAAAGCAAGGACGGGGAGGCGATCCATATCCAGGGGTGGAGAGCTTGACCATTCCTGTTAAGGAGTGGGAGATCAAACAGTTTGTTTATGAAGCCGAGGTCATAGGTGAGGAAATCATAGCCTATGCTCAGAAGAATGGACTCTCTATCGGAGAGAACTTCCAAGCCAACCTCGACAAAGCTTTCTATGACAAACTTTGGCACGGGTTTCCTACTGATACAAGCAGGTGTTATTTCAATTTGTCTAATGCCTGCCAGTTTGTAGACCTTTGTACAAGAGACGTGCCTAAGGGGTTGGTGCTTGGAAATTATGTAGTTGATCCGTTCCTTCCGTGGTTGGAAGATAAGGAGGGAGGATGATGAAGTTCTATCGATATGAGGAATCTCTTTTTGTAGAAGATCAAGTTAAAGTTATAGAAAGGCTCTTTGTCTCAATAAAAGAAACCATCCATGGATTTTGTATAATAAGAGAATTCAACTATCGCACGGGCATTCCAAGTAGGCCACGTTGGATAAGTAAAACATCTCGAAAACGCTATGCTTATCCTACTAAAAACGAGGCTCTAATGAGCTTTCTTGCCAGGAAGAGGATGCAAATTTGCACCCTTGAGAATCAAATATTAAGAGCCTCAACTGCAAGAGTAATTGCAAGTACTATGCTGAAGGAGTTGGAAGATGTCCCACAAACAATCTAAAAAGGAGCGACAAATGTCAGGTGACAATAACAAACCCATTCATCCCATGAACCAAGAGTTGCCTCCGATTCAAGCCACCATTACCATTAACTACCATGGGGGACAAATAGTAACCTCCAATTTCCCCACGAACATAGCCCTCACTATGTTCATGATGGGACAGATGATGGCTCTTCTTGGTTCTAAGTGTGAGTTTAAGGAACAAAGTCCTATTGTAACTCTACCTCCAGGAGCGAGAATAAAATGAGCAAAAAGAACCCCTATAAATCCCTAAAAGACATCCTCAACCTCGCCTACCTCCAAGCCTCAGAGGGTAAAGGCAAAGAACGCCATGCCAAAGAGGGACAAGCATTTGAGGACCAACCAATATGTTCCATAGCTCGAGACCTTGAAGATGTTGGAATTGGTTTTCAACTTGGTCAGGCTAAGAAGAAGATAATTGAAAGCCAAAGACTGGCTCAATTTCCTGGGAGGTCTATCGCTGAACTTCTTGGAGCTATCAACTATATTGCTGGTGCCATTATCATAACAAACGAAAGGGCAAAGGAGAGAGCTAATGAAAGTAAAGCTAACAATAGTATATGAAGCTGATTATGATAACATTAAAGAGCTTGAAGCGTTTGTTGAACAAAAAGACGAACAAGCCATCTTTGAGATCTTTGGTGTTGGATGGGATCCTCCAAGTTCAATAGTCGTGGAGGGGGTAGAACCTTAATGGAAAACCTTCTCCGCCTGTCTCAAATTAATGTCGGCTTCCGTTTTCGAGAAGAGCTTGGTGATATCTCCGATCTTGCTGAGAAGATAAGATCAACTAAAGGGTTGAAGTTTAATTTTATAGTGGTAGAGGAGATCTCTCAAGGTATAGACCCAGCAAGTGGCTTGGAGTTTAAAGAGTACCACCTCCTCGCTGGAGGTCGTCGGATTAAAGCCTATGAGCTTCTCTCCTCTGGCCACTCAGAGGCATGGGGCTCTCATACTCCCATCCAAGAGGAAATGGACCACTACCTCTCTGTCCCATGTACCATTCTCAAAAACCTAACCCCCATAGACCGGCTCAAAGTTGAATTCATCGAGAACATGGGCCGTAAGGACTTTACTTGGCAAGAGGCAGCTGTGCTTGTTTCCGAGCTTCACAAAGCTAATGTCAAACTCTATGGCGTTCCCTCAGGAGGTCGAGGCAAATCAGGTTGGTCCATTCGAGACACTGCTGAGTTCTTAGGTCTTCTTCCATCCGTAGTCGTAGACTACCTCAAACTTGCAGAGGGTTTACTCTCCTCCCCCAAGATTGCAGATATTAAACAGAAGTCCAAGGCTCTTTCCAATATTAAAAGACAAAAGCAAGTGGACATTGCAAACCTTTTGGACTTGGGAGCCTATTGTTCTGGTGATGTAAGACTTCTCTGTGCCGACTCTCGGAAGGCTTTGTTGGAGGTTGAAGACGAGTCTGTGGACCTTATTATAACTGATCCCCCATGGGGGATAAAGTTTGAGGAGGTCACCTCCGATGCTCGCACAGATGCTTATGTATCCTATGACGACAAGTTCGATGCTATGGAAAACCTTGAGATTTTAACCCTTTGTTATCAAAAGCTCAAACCAAACTCTCCACTCTATATGTTCTACTCCTCGCAACCAGAGAAGATCATAGAGGGCGTAGAACTCCTCACCACTGCTGGCTTTAATGTAGAGAGAATCCCACTCATCTGGTATAAAAAGCACGTCCTATCCCATATGAGTGGAGAGACTCGTCATATGATTAACTATGAACCTATCCTCTACGCCTGGAAAGGAGAACGCCCATTCCTTAACCACGTCTCTCGCAATGTCTTTGAGCATCAAGTGGCTTATCTCAATAGGATTCATTCTGCTGAGAAAAGTGAGAGCCTTTTGGCAGAACTCATTGAGCTTCATACAGAGCAAGGAGCTATGGTCTTAGACCCATGGGGAGGCAGTTGTAAAATTGCTGATGTGTGTCGAAGGTTGTTAAGGCGGTGTCTTGTTATCGAAAGGGAGCCTGACTTGGTTAAGATGTCTACTATGAGATTGGAGGGGGTGTGATGAAGAGCGATGAAGCCTTTGAATCCTTCTCAGCTGTTTTGGAGTCGTTATTTGTGTCAGACAATTCCGATCTGGCCGAAATTATCTTGAGTCTTATCAGTGAGCGAAACCGTCAAACTTTGGTGGAAGGATATACCACCTCCCATGATGATGAGCATACTGAAGGACAACTTGCTTTGCTGGCAGCGGCGTATGCGTTGTCGAGTAGGGAACCAGGGAGAATAGGAACGCTTCCGAGGACAAGGAAGCCAATGCCCAGCATCGAATTTGCCAACACTGTAGAGTCTATCGAGTGTTATGGCTGGGAGTTCACCCAAAAAGACCCCATCCGAGACCTAACCCGGGCTGGTGCCCTCATCCTGGCCGAGTTGGAGAGACTATGGAGAAAAAATGACGATTAAAAAATTTCTCATCATCAGTTACATCATCCTATCCACCACCTTCACCCATGCCGCAGACAGATGGACAGGTCCAACAAGTCCCACATCCCCAATGTGGGGTCTCACTGGTTCTTCCATCATGGCTGAGGCTTTGAGAGAGAATCCTCAATCCCAATACAATAATCAAAACGCCTATGATGATATCCTCAATGGCTCCAAACAAGACCAAATTGACAAGCTCCAAAAGGAAGTCAATAGGTTAAAGGGTGAAAGGGGAGAGTGGTAATGAACAAGCCAAAATATCAGATTGGTGATGTAGTTTGGACTGGAAAATGGAAGTCTTATGAAAAGTGGGAGAAGTGTCCTGATTGTGGTGGCACTAAGACCCTCCGGGTGATCTTGTTTGACGACTCCGAATATATTATCCCTTGTGAAACCTGTGAGCTGGGTTATGAAGGGCCGTATGGGGCTGTAAGGCATTATGCCTACCATGCCACTGCCAGGGAGTTAGTCGTGCAGGGTATGGAGTTGGGGTGCTTTAGTGACGAGAAAGATATTTGGCAATACAAGTTGGGACTTGAGGGTTCTTGTTACCGCCAGGTCCCCGAACATGAATTGTTTTTAGACGAGCAATCCGCTTTAAATTTTGCCCTTGCAAAAGGCAGGGAAATGGAAATTAAAGAGGCTGCCAGAGTACTGATAAAGGATAAACCAGAAAAGTCCTGGGCTTGGCATGTCACCTATCATCGACGGGAGATTAAAGAGGCAGAAAGGCGCTTGGAACATTCTACCAGAGCATTAGGAATCGCTCGGGAGAAAGCTAAAAAATTCAAGGAGACTTCTAATGCTCCGCCGACAAGTTGAAGGCTCAGGCCCTTTGGACTCACCAGTGCTCTTATTAGGGGAGGCCCCAGGCTCTACCGAAGTATCCGGGATTCCCTCCAAGTCCATCCCACCCTCTCCATTCATTGGCTGGAGTGGTCAGTTTCTCCAAGAGATGTGTGAAAATGCAGGGATGGACTTTTGGAATGGGATTAGGAGAGACAACGTTGTTCAACACCAACCACCAGCAAACAACTTTTCCATCTTCTATAAAGACAAAGCTCAGAGAGAACCAACCTCTGAGCTTCTTGCGTGGCATGCTGACTTACGCCGTCGCATCCTACTCCAACGTCCAAAGGTCATAATAGCAGCAGGGGATCAACCCTTGTTTGCTCTTACAGGGAATAAGAGCTCAACAAAGTGGCGAGGCTCTGTAGTTCCATATCAATCCCAAGACCTTAACTGTTGGATTGTCCCCATCGTCCACCCCTCATACGCCCGTCGTTGTTTCAACATGACATCCTCAAAGAGGAAAGAGGTTCGTCAACCTTGGTTTCATATTACTGTCTTTGACCTTCTTAAAGCCAAGAGAGTATCCCAAGAAGGATGGGCTCCTTTGGAGCGAATGGAGAAGATATTTCCATCCTACTATGAAGTTATGCAATATCTTGAAGAGCTCCTTGCTATGCCCTCCGACACCTTGATAACCACTGATGTTGAAACAATTCGACGAGAACATATCAAGTGCGTTGGTCTGACCCATCGTAAAGACTACGCTATGTGCATCCCCTTTGTTGCTAATGGAGCTGGAAAGCCTTTCTACTCCCTCGTCCAAGAAGCTGAAATCTGGCTCATGTTGGAGAAAGTATTCTCTTCCCATCGTCTCTGCGGTCAAACAATAGCCTTCGATGCTGCTATGTTTTGGAGGGATGTTAAAGGGTTTGAGGTTGAAGACTCTGTCTATATAGACACAGCCATTCTTCACTCTCTTCTCTACCCCGAGCTCAAGCACGACCTTGGTTTCTTGGCCTCTATCTACACCGATATGCCTTACTTCAAATACCTTGGTCGACTCTCTGAGGCCAAATCCAACGTGGCTCAAACCTTTGAATACAACTGCTTTGATGTTCAATCTACCCACGAGTGTGCAGAGGAACTTATCAAAGAGGCCAAGCGAGAAGGGATGTTTGAATATTATCTCTCCAAACGTCGTCCTCTTGCTCATTGGGCCATTCGTCAGCATAGACATGGGCTGAGTATCGACGAGGATCGAAGGGAATCCATCCTCAAAAGCCTTTGGTATGATGAGATTCTTCCTCTCCAAACCATGCTTGATGAGTGTTTGTGTGAAGTAGGCTGGCTCGGAGCTTGTACCTTTACCAAGACTAAGGTCAACAAGCTCAAAGCTCTTGGCCTTGAAGTCTCTGACAACCAAGAGGGACTTAATACAAGCTCGCCTCAGCAAGTAGTAGCTCTCCTCAAGGCTCTCGGCCATATAGTCTCTGATTCCTCTGAGGAGACTCTTACCTCACTTACTGAAAGTTCGGTTGTAGCTCAGGCTATCTTGGAACTTAGGTCGGGGTACTCTCTCCTCACCTCAGTGGCTAAGCCTACTGATAAGGATGGAAGATTCCGAACCTCAATCAATCTCCATGTTACTGAAACTACTCGGTTGTCATCTACTAAATCCCATTATGGTGGGGGAGCAAACTTGCAGAACGTGACGAGAAAGGCCAGACCACTATTTACAGGAAGTTATGAAGGAGGCGAGGAATAATGGATAAGACTTTTCTTCTTTGGTTCAATGATTTAATTCAAGTTTCAAAACTTGGTCCAAATTATATGAACCTTTTAACCTATTGGGTCTACATTCGTTGTCTTTCTATCCAACCTTGGAGATATCAATGAAACGCAAACTCCTAATCGAAGCCGACCTATCCCAAGCCGAAGCTCGTGCAGTGGCCTATTACTGTGGAGACTCTAAGATGAAAGGGCTCTTTAAAAACAAGATTGATATTCATATTGATAGGGCTCTTATGATTCTAAGTGTGTTGGAAAAGCACTATGAATACGCAGACTTTATCAATATGTACAAAGATGGACATCCACTTGCAAAGCAGTATAGACAAGCAGCAAAGGCTGTTGGTGTTCATGCTACGAACTATGATGTTGGTCCAAGAACTGTTGTAAACTCTTTACGACATCATGGAGTCTTTTTAA
>Ga0265296_1000962_pt1 | contig 36648 bp, 39 predicted proteins | sample MunlanPumphouse1_FD_189073 | JGI IMG/M metagenome (GOLD analysis project Ga0265296, IMG submission 189073) | Groundwater microbial communities from a municipal landfill in Southern Ontario, Canada - Pumphouse #1 | ecosystem: Environmental > Aquatic > Deep subsurface > Groundwater | place...
TGGAAGGACTGATTGAAAAAGAAAAATTGGGAGTGGTTAGAAAAAAACCTGTATATATCGTTAATGTCTTAGAGAAAGGGAATGAAAAGTTGGTCTATACCCCACCGCCCTATAACCAAGTCACGGATTTAATCGAAAATTTACTTAACTGGCTAAGAGAAAATCAACATGTGCATCCAATCATTAGAGCAGGATTATTCCATTATCAATTTGAAACTATCCATCCTTTTACCGACGGCAACGGCCGGACAGGAAGACTTTTAACCTTACTGCATCTGTACCAGTCAGGTTGGGATTTTAAAAAAGTGCTGGTTTTAGAAGATTATTATAACCGCAACCGTAAAAAGTATTACGAAGCACTTCAAAACGGGAAAACATATAAGGACCGGCAGTCAATAAACCTAACCAATTGGATAGAATATTATATCGAAGGATTTCTGGATGAAGCCGAAAGAGTTAAGGAACAAATATTGAATTTATTGGTAGTCGGAAAAATAGACGATAATATCAATGTTCTTGATAGTAATGAACTAAAGATCATCGATTTTGTCGTTACTGTGGGTAGAATTACCAGCTCTGATGTAGTAAATATTTTGAGTATTCCTAAAAGAACAGCCCAGTCGAAACTTAAACACTTGGAAGAAATTCATATACTCAAAAAGCAAGGCTCCGGACCGGTGACCTACTACATAATTTCGAAGTAATTTTTCATTTACAGCCTGCGCTATATCTGCGCGATTATGGCGCGATCAGCTACGCGATTTATGCATGATTTTTCAAATACGGCATCGACTTGAAATACTAGATAATAAGATACTATTTTTCTCTTATTGTCACTTGCAAAAAAAGTTCTTCATCGGTAGGTGTGAAGCTAGCACACCTGGAAGGTGTGCAATGTTCTCATCAAGAATCTTGAACCAATCGGAATTTTTTACCCAATATTCCGCAATTTCTGAATAATTATGGCTTCCTCTAGCTAAAGTCTCCGGATCTAACCATTTGATATCAATAATTTCCTCTTTATCATAATCAATTTTTTCTCTACTCCACTCAACCACAAAAAATCTGGCAAATTCAGTTTGATTAGGAAACTTTATTATCCGGTGGCAAACTTCCTTAAAAATTTTCGGTGTAAAGCCCAGTTCTTCCTGAACGCCTCTGATTACTCCCTGCACATAATTTTCTCCGGCATAAAGATGTTCGCCCGCAAAGCACAATTTACCCGGATCGGTTTTTAATTTAAATGATCTTTGTGTCAAAAGAATTTTCTTTTTTTTCTTATCAATAAGAGTAAAATGGGCGGTTCTGTGAATCAAACCAGGATCAGAATGGCATTTGTCTCTATCTGCAGAACCAATAACCTCATCTTTTTCATTAACAATATCAAAAATTTCCATGTTTGAATTTTATTTATATAACTGGCTGTGGGTTCCTATTGTTTCAAATATTATTTCTTTATTAATTTTATTAACAGAATAAATCGCCCGCCAATCACCGGTAATATTAATACTGCGATAACCCTTATATTTTCCGGTTAAAGCATGGTTGTTAAGTTGAGGATTAAATGGATGTTTAAGAAATAATTCCAAACGATTTTCGAAATTAGATTTTACTTTTTTATCAACTTTTTGATAGTCCTTCTTAAATTGCCGACTAAACCTTATTTGCATACCTTTTGTTTGGGCCGTTCAACCACCTAACCGCATCTTCAGAATTGTTAAAAGAGGGAGACACTCTACCCTTTTTGATATCTTTCTTAGATTCTTCTAAAGCTTTTAACAGATAATCGGTTGGTTCTTCGGTAACATTAAAACTCACGGTTTTTGTTCTGACCATTTGCTTGAGGCAAGCGTTAATTAGGGAACTCAAACTAAAACCCAATTCTTCTGCAAGGTTTTGAGCTTGAACCTTCAATTCAGGACTGACTTTTATATTTATTATTGCAGTATTCATATGTACAAAGTATATACTTTATGCATACAAGTGTCAAGGAAAGAATTTATCCAAATTTATCTTTAAACCCGTGTTCGCTAAAACTTCGACCGACGCTGAAGCTTTGGCGGACAAGTCGGCGGGCAAGCATTTTTTAAAATGCTATCCAAATAGGTTGCCTCATAACCTACTCATCGCAAACATGAGTTTTTAAAACTTCAAGCATTTCAGTCAACCTAGTTTCAGCTAACTTTCTTAATTTAGCATCTTTATAGTCGTCAACATGCGAATCCAAGCAAAGAAAACATAAATGATGATCTTGTTTGTAAAAATAAACTTTAGGGAATTGTGTCCTGGATAAATTGCAGTTAGGAATAATCATATGTAACCAATAAACCTCATACCCACCAAATCCCTGCGCTCTACCGAGATGTTTTGGAGTAAACTGTGCCATCTTTGTAAAATGAATTAACAATAACTTTTCTATATGACGCATTGCCTCTTGAGTCGAGATATGACCATCTCCGTGTCGAGAAATAAATGTATCGAGTTCCCCTACACACAGAGAATGATGCAGAAAACAAATATTCATGTAGAAAATATTAAGAAGTAAGATTTGGGGTATCTCGATAAATAGAGTATTCGTACGGAATAACTTCACCAACTTCTACTGCATTGTAAGGAACTTCTGTGTGCGACAATTTCTCTAAGTCCTTTCCTGTCATGCTACCATATTGCTTAATTATTCTATCAAGCATATGCTTCTCTTCCTTTGAAAACTTATAGCTTGATTGTTTGATTGGAACATAAATAGTCGTATCATTTTCATGAACAGGTAACGCTCTTTTTTTTTCTATTTTTATCGATTTTTCTATCACTAACTCTTGTACAATGGATGTAAAGTAAATAGGTGCTGGACCCATTTGCAGAGATTTATAGGTATCACCGGTAAATGGACGATCATACGCCTCGAAAAAGTCAAAATCGAGAAAATAAAAAAGTTTGTACGCCTTTTTCATCCCCTCAATTTTTCCAAGGGCGTTTGCGATATAGAGAAGTGCTGCTTTATATTTAACTTTATCTAATGTATATGTAATCATAAGTTGCTCCTGAGTAGAAATATTTACAATAATAGTAACACATTTGACAAATAGATTATAAGTTCACGGGGCGTAAGAATCGCAAGAAAAATACACTTCGTGATCTCCTATTCCAATAGGGTACTACGTCATTTCTCAATCATCTTTAAATAAACCTTCCGTAATAATTTTGCATCATCAAGAGCGTTATGGGTATGTTTAAATTTATCCGTATCAACACCAATTTCCTTGAAAAAATTCTCTTCATTTTTAGAAAGGTAAGCTTCCGGATTTATTCCCATACTAAACAGAATCGAAGCAAAGTCAATTGGAAGCCAGAAAAACGGAAGGTCGTGAATATCTTCCGAATTAAAAAGTTTATGCGTGTAAACAATATCAAACTGGTTGACATAACAAACTACAAACGGCTTTCTTTTCCCAACAAATTTTATAATTTTTTCAACAGTATACTTTCGGCTAACTTTTTTATCTTTAAGAGTAGGAAGTATATTTTCCTTTACCCAATCATTTACCGGTCCTTCATACTCCAGTTCCAAATAAAGTTCTTCTCCATTTAGTTTTACTATTCCTATTGATAATATTTCCCCTTTATAAGGATCCATCGCCGAAAATTCTGTATCGAGAAAAATGATGTTCTTTGAGAAGGGTTTAAATTTATATTTTTCTTTAACCATACTTAGAGTAACAGTATTTCTTATATCTTTCGATTCTACTCAGGATGTCAACGCTGATTATCCTAATTGCGGATAGTGGCATTTTTTGAAATGCTAATAGGGTACCACAAAAAAACAACTATTTTAAGCTGTTCTATCTAACGATTCGCTCAGGGCCTTTTGTATTAAAACCTCAAGTTTAAGATAATTTCCTTCGTCGGCTGCATACATCGCTTCAAGGTACTTTTTTCTATCAGCTCCTGTTTCCGCTTTAATTTCAATCGGTGGTAGGTTTAGAATGCGATCTTTTTCATCCAAATATCGATTTGACCATTTTTCTAGTCACCAATTCCCCTTCAAGTTTAGTTGTTCGAAAGATAATTTCGGGCATAAAAGCCTGCAAAAAATCAAGGGCTGTCTTCCGACCCTTGGTCTTTTTTTGATATTTTTTGTAGTTTCTTTTTAGATTTGACTTCATAATGAAATTATACCACTAAAAGAAGTTAGATTATCTTAATTGAACTCAAGTCCAGACTTGCGCGATATCCTGCGCGATTATGGCGCGATTTCTTTCAATTTTTTAGGGAATAAAAAAATAAACAAATTACTCCCTAAAACAATCGCTTGAAGGAGAAAAACCGGCGGATTTGGCTTCTTTTTCTGAACAAAACCAAGTTTCGCCCATGTTTTTCTCAATGATCGCCTTTGAATAATGACGGCAAGACGGAACTAAATATTCCTTCTTTTTCGTCCGATCATCAATATTTCCTTTAATCGGACATTTCGGGTCAGGCGGATCTTTTTGGTAACATTTTGGGCTATAAATCCCAAGTAAATTTTCTCTGGCAAAATCATTAGCTGATTTAATGTTTTCCGTTTCATCGGCTCCCTCTCTTGTCGTCACCGCTAAACCGTTTTTAATTAAATACTCATTAACCAAAATTCCATCAACGTAAACCAGTGCCATAATCCGTCTAAATACGTCGGTTTTTACATCCCTAAGAATTACTTTCTTATTTAAAATCTTTTTTTCTAAAGCAACTTTTGCTTCCTTGCCCATACAATACTGAAGCGCCGGAGCGTCTAAACTTGAAAGCCTGATCGTCTGCTTATTTTTTATTTTAAAAGAATCTCCGTCAATTATTTCCGTCACCAATTCCCCAGGATTCACCACCCTCTTAATTACAGGGACACTGCCGGCAATAATAGCAACAACCCCAACAGCCAAAGCTAGTTTCTTTAAGTTATGTTTTTTAGTCTTCGCTTGTTTTTTTGATTTTGTCACAAAAGCGATTAAGTAATTAATATTACTTTAGCAAAAAATTCAAATTTATGTAGGAAGAGTTAAGGGAGAATTAAAGGAAAGGTTAAAGGATAGTTTAAGGGCAATTAAGGATAAATTAAGGGAAATTTATATACTCCTTATACTCCGGTTTACAAGTTTATAATACCTAACGTAGCCGAGCTCAGCTCGGCGGAGTGGTATACGTGTCTAACCGTACTTCGGGTAGCAGCATTTCTTGAAATGCTATACAAACAGGAAACCGCACAAGCTTGTTTTAAATAAAAAACTAAATCTTAAAACACGATTCCATCATTTTTATCTTTTCCATAATTTATTGGGTTAAAAGTTTTTTGAGAAGAGAAAAAGCTCGATCAACTTCTTTGTTCTCCAAAATAATAGTGAATTCGGCGAAAGTGGAAACCACCTCTACAATATTAATTCCTTCCCATGCAAGCACTTTCAGTATTGAATAGTAAACTCCCGGAGTAAGAACTGTTTTGCCCGGTAGCCGAATAGTAACAGAGGAAAGATCGTTAAACTGGGAAATGATTTTTTCTTTACACAAGATTACCTCTATTTTTTCTTTCAGTTCACTGCTGACAATAATAGTAGTTTCAAAAATACCCTGAGTTACGGTTAAAAAAAATCTCTTTTGTCCACCAATTTCATCCAAGATTTTTTTATGTTTTTCCAAGGAAAAATCCGAATTTAAAACTGTAAACTCCGCCAAATTTGATCTAACGATAATGTCGTGGCTGCTTGCTAAAACATTTTGCACACCAGGCTCCGACCGAAGTGTTTTAGGGATCCTTTTTAACGCCATTAAGATCGCGCCTTCTTTTACATCCTTGAAGGTCTCCTTTTTAACCTCCGGTAAGATTAAACGTGCCAGCGCGGAAAGGTTAACAATTTCCAGACGAAGGGCTTCCTCTAAAAAAGGTCTCTTTTTAATAATCTGTTCAACAACATTAGGAATAGTAATCATGTTAAGAATTTAACAAAATATATCAATTTTGTCAAGGATATTTAAAAATTTGACATTATTAAAGGCAACAATATAATCAGTCATATAAATGTTATCAATTAATTTTTAAAACATATGTCAAAACTTTCTGCTGTCTGCCCAACCTGTGATGCCATAGTAGTTGTTGATGACAACGTGGAGGTATCGGAAATTATTGTTTGCCAAGAGTGCCGGTCAAGGATGGTTGTCGAGAAAATTGAAAATGGAATAGTAACTTTAGTTAAAGCTCCTGTCGTTGAAGAGGATTGGGGGGAATAATTATGAAACCAACTATAGGAATCTTTCATTCGACAATCAGAACTGATGAAAAATTGATTTTGAAAGCGGCAGAGAAAAAGGGAGTGAAAGTAAAACTAATCGATATCAGAAACGAAACTTTTGACCCGCAGACATATACGGTTAACTTTGATGTTGCTCTTGAAAGATCGGTCTCAACCACAAAAGGGATGTACTGCACGGATTTTTTGGAATCGCTAGGAATTAAAGTTATCAACTCATCCGCTACTTCCAGAATTTGCGAGGACAAATTTCTTACATCGCTTAGCCTTTATAAGGAAAAAGTTCCAACTCTAAAATTTGCTGCGGTATTCAGCCTTGAGGGAGCAATAAATACAATTAATAATTGGGGTGGTTTCCCTGTTGTAATAAAACCGCCTCTTGGTTCATGGGGAAGACTTCTGGCTAAAGTTAACGATATTGACTGCCTCGAAGCTATTATCGAACATAAAGAAGTCTTAGGATCACCCCAGCAAAAGGTTTTTTATCTTCAGGAATATGTTGAAAAACCCGGCCGTGATATCAGGTCTTTTGTCATTGGAGGTAAAACGGTTTGTGCTATTTATCGGAATTCTTCTCATTGGATAACCAACACGGCACTGGGAGGAAATGCAACTAATTGCCCTGTCATAAAAGAGCTTGCAGAAATTTCAAAAAGTGCTTCTGGGGCCGTTGGCGGCGGGATATTGGCAATCGATCTTATCGAGACAAAAGACGGATTAAAAGTAAATGAAATAAATCACACCATGGAATTTAAAAATTCGGAAGTTCCTACCAAGACGAGTATATCCGGGGCAATTGTTGATTATTGTTTGCAACAGATAGGAGAATTATGATCGAAGTTTCTATTTTAGGCGGTTCGGGGTACGCAGGCGGAGAACTTCTCCGTCTATTATTAAACCATCCCGAGGTGAAAGTAAAACAAGTTACCAGTTTGAGATTTGCGGGTCAGTCGGTAGATCTTGTTCACCCCAACTTAAGAAGTGTCTGTAACTTGATATTTTGTAAAGTTGAAGATTTAAAACCTTGCGACTTACTTTTTGTCGCCCTGCCAAATGGCCAGTCAATGAATTTGATGGCAAATTTAAAGAAACTGGCTAAAAAGATAATTGACTTAGGTGCGGACTTTCGGTTGCGTGATCCGCAAATCTGGGAAAATAATTACCACTCTCCTCACGCTGCTGTGCAACTGCTGCCCGGATTTATTTATGGTATTCCTGAAATTTATCCGCAGCAGATTAAAAAAGCAAATTTTGTTGCCGGTCCGGGTTGTGAAGCGATTGTTTCAACCTTAAGCCTTTTTCCATTTATTAAAAATGGTTTGATAAAAGAAAATTTGATTATTATTGATGCAAAAATGGGAAGTTCTCAGTCCGGCAATAAAGCCACTCCTTCCTCTCATCATCCCGAAAGATCAGGCGCGGTTAGGTCTTACCAACCCGTCGGCCATCGCCATACCGCAGAAATTGAACAAGTACTTAATGAGTTTGGTGTAAATGTAATTGTTAATATTTCCGCAACTGCGATAGAAATGGTCAGGGGAATCTTAGTCACCATCCATACATTTTTAAAAGAAGATGTTTCCGAAAAAGAAATCTGGAAAACTTTGAGAAATGAATATCAGGAAAAACCGTTTATTAGGATCATCAAAGAAAAACAGGGACTTTATCGATTCCCTGAACCGAAAATCCTTCAGGGTACAAATTACTGCGATATTGGATTCGAAAAAGAAATTAGGGGGAACCGTTTAGTAATTATTGGGGCGATTGATAATCTGGTAAAAGGTACTGCCGGGAATGCGATTCAGTGCATGAATTTGATGTTCGGCTTTAAAGAAAGCTTATCATTAGAATTCCCCGGATTACATCCGATATAATCATATGTTTATTGTAAAAATTGGCGGTGGTAAAAATATTAATTGGGACTTTGTTTGTGAGGATATTTCCTCTTTGAATAAGAAGGAAAAAATTGTTCTTGTTCACGGGGCAAGTACTAAACGGGATGAATTCGCCCAATTATTAAATCGTCCGACAAAGGTTGTTATCTCCCCCTCGGGTGTCAGTAGTGTCTATACGGATAAAGAAGCCCTTGAGGTTTTTTTGATGGTTTATGCAGGACTGACGAATAAACAAATTGTCGCTAATCTACAAAATTATGGTATCAATGCGATTGGCTTATCAGGAATCGATGGAGCCCTTTGGCGGGCAAAGGCAAAAAAAGAAATTTATGTAAAGGAAGGGGATAAAATCAAGCTGTTAAAGAATAATCTAACCGGGAGAGTAGAAGAGATCAATACTGATTTAATAAATCTTCTCTTGAACAAAGATTATTTACCGGTTATTTGTCCGCCGGCAATAAGTTACGAAAACGAAATTGTTAATACTGATAATGATTGGGCAACTGCAGTAATGGCGGGCTCGTTAAAAGTCAAAGAAATTGTAGTTCTTTTTGAAGCCCCGGGCTTATTGAGGAATGTTTCAGACGAAAAAACCCTAATTGAAAGAATTGATAAAAATAAGCTGGATGAATATTTAGTCTACTGCAGTGGCAGAATGAAGAAGAAGCTTTTAGGGGCAAAGAAAGCCTTTGAGCTTGGGGTGAAAAGAATTTATTGGGGCGACGGCCGGATAAAAAATCCAATTATTAATGTTCTTTCCGGTAAGGGTACTATCATCGATTAACTGTTTTTTAAAATGAAAGATTATCAATATTTACAACAGAAATACTTAATTAATACTTATCCTAATCGGGGATTGAATTTAGTTTTCGGGAAGGGAGTTTTTCTTTATGATGATAAAGGTAATAAATATCTTGACTTGATGAGTAATTATGGTGTAAATATTTTTGGTTACAATCAGCCGGTTATTTCAAAAAGTATTATTACTCAGTGGAAAAAGTTACCGACATTACATTGTAGTTTTGTTAATGATGTTCGTGCTTTAGCGGCAGAGAAATTAGTAGAAAGATACGGGGGCGGTTTAGATCAGGTTTACTTCTCCAATTCCGGCACGGAGGCAATTGAAGCTGCTTTGAAATTCGCTGTTTTAGCCACCGGTAAAAAGAAATTCATTGCCTTTCGTAAAGGTTATCACGGTAAAACACTTGGGGCTTTATCCGCTACCGACGGAGAAAAATATCGGGAACATTTTGAACCATTACTTTGGAATTTTAAACATATAAATTACAACGACATCCCAAGTCTTGAGAAAGTAATTGACAATGACATTTCCGCTTTAATTATTGAACCGATACAGGGCGAAGGGGGAATAATTGTACCGGATACAGGATATTTGAAAAAGACAAGAGAGATCTGCAGCGAACATGGTATTTTGTTAATCATTGATGAAATACAAACTGGCGTTGGTAGAACCGGCCTTTTTCTCGCTTCACAGTCAGAAGAGATTTCCTATGACATTGTTTGTTTGGGTAAAGGTTTAGCCGGAGGAATTCCGATTGGCGCGACATTGGTTTCCAAGGAAATTTCCTTAAAAATTCCTAAGGCAGTTCACAGCTCAACTTTTGGCGGCAACCCTCTTGCTTGCGCCGGGATTTTAGCAACATTAGAATTGCTGGATGAAAAAGTGTTAAATCATATTAAAAACCTTGGTGATTACTTTATCGACCAACTAAAATTAATAAAATCAGATCTGGTCAAACAAATTCATGGAAGGGGGTTAATGATTGGTATCGAAGTTAATGATCAAAGAAATGAAATTTTGAAAAAATTACAACAAAATAAAATCTTGGCAATCCCTGCCGGAGAAAACGTCATTCGTTTTCTTCCCCCATATATTATTAACAAGAAACAAATTAATTTTGTGGTAGAAAAGTTAAAAGATATTTTAGTCAGTTAAATACGAATTTATTATGTGTCGTTTCTTATTGGCAAAATTTTCCGAGCCTACCTCACCTAAAATAATTTTAGAAAAGTTTTCTTCTATGGCTAAGAAAAGTAAAGCCCATGACGGAGACTGGCAGGGAGACGGCTGGGGAGTCTCATGGCTCGACACAAACAATTACTGGAAGACACGAAAATCACTTTTACCCATTTGGGAAGAAAAAAGTGTTTTTACAGATTTTCCGAAAACGCAATCCTTGGCCATTCATGCCAGAAGTGCTTCGTTTCCTGATCAAAAAGGAATAATAGAATATAATCAACCATTTGTTGACGAACCTTATCTGTTTGTTTTTAATGGCTTGTTAAAGGGTGTTTCTCTCTCCTCTCAAGACCTTGGAAAAATAGGCAGCCAGAAAATCTGGTTTCTACTGCGAAAAATGTTAGATAGAATGACTCCGTCTCAGGCATTGAAGAAAATCAAAGAAATTTTGTTGAAAAATTCCCGGAATCTTCAATCACTTAATATTGGTTTATCTGATAAAAAAAATATCTACTCGCTATGTTACTTTTCGAAGTACAGAGAGTATTATCAGCTGCAATACCTAAACAACCCACAAGTGAAAATTATTTGCTCGGAAAAAGTGGAAGGTTATACTGAATTTAGATCATTAGAACCAGGCAAATTTATTGAGCTTTAGATTACCCAAACAGGGTACCGCACGGTCTGTTTATTTTTTATTTTAAAAGAATCTCCGTCAATTATTTCAGTTACTAATTCACCAGGATAGACAATTCTTTTAGCAACCGGAACACTTCCGGCAATAAGAGCAACAGCTCCAATCGTAAGAGCGATCTTTCTTAAGTTTTGTTTTGGAATATTTGGCTGTTTTTTTGATTTTGACATAAAAGGGATTAAGTAATTAATATCACTTTAGCAATAAATTCAAATTTATGTAGGAAGAGTTAAGGGAGAATTAAAGGAAAGGTTAAAGGATAGTTTAAGGGTAATTAAGGGTAAATTAAGGGAAATTTATACGTGTCTAACCGTACTTCGGGTAACAGCATTTCTTGAAATGCTATACAAAGGATACCTCATAATTAAGGAGTAACTTGAATAACGGGAATATTCAAACTTTCATTTAACTTGTGTTCGGAAAATTCAAGTTTTAGAACTGTACAAGAAGTTTCAAAATCTTCAAAGCCTTGAGGAAGATTATCATCTTTTCTTCCGACTAAGAGGTGGTGTCCTTCTTTATTTATAATATAATAAAACTTTAGTCCTTGGTCTTCTAATTTCTGCATCGCAATTACCGATTCTCGATTTAATACATCTTTTACTTCTCCTGTTATGCTGTCTACATATTGTTTTCCAGAATCTCCTGCATATTCAACTTTCCAACCTTGGTCTTTTTTTTCTGCTCTTAATTTGTGTAAGGGAAAAATCATCAATTGCCCATTTTCTTTAAGCGCTCTTCCTGCCTCTGATAAAGCAGCAAAACCTTCAGAGCTACCCGGATGAAGCTCTTTTTGATTACGAAATAAATAGTTTACCGAAAACAAAAGATCAATTGATTTGTCTGTAAACGGAAGAGCCTCACCACTGCCAGCAATATATTGAGACGATGCCCTAAGAACCATATTTTTTATTTGTTCACCTAATACTTTCTCCTTTTCCAAATAATCTTTCACTTCTTTATCATCACAATAATAACCAGGAGACGAAGTAGATCTTTTAAAAAGCTTGTCCTCAAAACGTTTATAAGCTTCTACCCCAGTCGTACTTTCAGTTATATTCAAATCTGGAAAAACCTGATAAACGGGATCAACGCTAAAAGCTTTGGTCCCATCTTTTCCAAAAAAATTATTCAAACCTTCTGTAAAAGTTGCCAAACCCCCTCCTAAATCACAAATTCTTTTTCCTTTATAAAATTCTTCTTGAAGACTAAAGTAATCTAAGTACTGTTCAAACGTTCTATTGGTTACTTCAGCAGTTCTGATTGGTAACCGAGTATAATTAGAAAGTCTTTTCAGTGTCATTTCTGCTACTTCTGTCAGTCCTTTATAATAAATATCAGAAGGTGTTTGCATAATACTATCTCGAGCTTTGTGCCAACATATCATCTGTAATTCCATAGTACGCAAACATGACTCTTCTGTCTTCATTAGAAGGATGAAGAGAATTTAATGGTGAAGGTTTATCATCAGTTGACTCAGGAAATTCTGATAACACTTCTTGGAAAAAATCGCTTACTGAGATATTTCTCTGATCATTCTCCGAATACAATACTAAATCTTTATATGCAAGATCTAGAATAAATTCTATCGGATCTCTTAGTCTTTCCAAGGTTTTAGACATTTCATAACTTGAGTATTCTTTTAAAGGTGGAGAAATTTCTTCTGTCATAAGAATCTTTTCATATATTATCTAAACTTAGGGTAGCAGCATTTTTTGTACTTTTTACCTGATCCGCATGGACATGGGTCGTTGCGGCCCACAGAGGTTTTTCCGGAAACGACATTAGCAACCGATGCGGCCGGAGTTACTATTTGTTCCCTTTCCTGTTTTGTTCCATTAATAGCAGTAATTTCGCTATGTTTTTCAACCGCATATCTGGTCAAATCCGGTTGACGTTGCTCCGTTGTCACTTGCACCCTGAATATTTTCCGTACAACTTCGAAGTCTAACTGCGCCAACAGTTTCTCAAACATTTCAAATGCTTCTTTTTTATACTCAACTAAAGGATCCCGCTGTCCATAACCCCGCAGTCCGATTCCTTCCCTAAGATCATCAATCGCCGTTAAATGGTCAACCCAAAGTTTATCAAGTGTAGACAAATAAACAAAACGTTCCAATTGATGGCCGGTTTCACTGCCAATTACCTTTTCTCTATTTTCATAAATATCTTTAACCATCTTGCGGAAAAATTCAGCTATTTCGGCCGAAGTTTTAAATTTGGATATTTCATTTTTTATCCTTTGCTGTGAACCAAGGTCAAAAGGTAAAATTTCAGAAATACCAAAAACAATTTTTTCAAATTCCGGCAGCGTATAGCCTTCCGGAGAATACATTGCCACTAAATTAGTAATTTCACTGTCAATTTTCTCCAATATTTCTTCTTTTAATGATTTTGACTGTTCATTGTTTCCTGCTTGTCCTTCCGAAGCCAAGTCAGACTTGGCCGAAGTCCCGTTTTTGGCGGGACGAAGGAGGAATCCCTGATCACTGATACTTAATACTCTTTTCCTTAATCGGTAAATCACTTCCCTTTGTTTGTTCATCACATCGTCATATTCAACCACTTGCTTCCTCATATCAAAATTAAATCCTTCAACTTTTACCTGCGCTTGTTCAATTGCCCGTGAAACCAAGCCGTGTTCCAGAGGAACGTCTTCCGGCATATTAAACTTGGTCATTAGAGAAGAAATTTGATCACCGCCGAAAATCCTCATTAAATCATCATCAAGAGCGATAAAAAACCTTGAAGATCCCGGATCTCCTTGTCGTCCGGAACGGCCTCGAAGCTGATTATCAATTCTTCTGGATTCGTGTCTTTCCGTCCCAATTACATGAAGTCCTCCTAAGTCAACAATTCCTTTATGTTTTTTCTCCCAGTCTTTCATTGCTACGTTAAACTCTGATTTTGATTTGAAATCAATCATTTGAGGCATTGCGCCTCCCAAAACAATATCAACTCCTCTTCCTGCCATATTAGTGGCAATTGTCACCGCGCTTTTAGCTCCGGCTTGTGAAATAACTTCCGCTTCTTTTTGATGTTGTTTAGCATTTAATATTTTATGGGGAATTCTTTTGTGATTTAGAATTTGATCTACAATTTCATTTTTTGAGACTGAAGTTGTCCCGACTAAAACCGGTTGCCCTGTTTTGTAACAATCTTCTATGTCCTTTGCTATCGCTGCGTATTTTGCCCGCTGGTTTTTATAAATTACATCGGCAAAATCTTTTCTTTGCATTGGTTGATTCGTCGGAATTACCACTACTTCCAAATTGTAAATTTTTTTAAATTCCTCCGCTTCGGTAGCGGCGGTTCCTGTCATACCGGCAAGCTTTTCATACATACGGAAGTAATTCTGGAAAGAAATAGTTGCCAGCGTTTTTGATTCCTGTTGAATCACCGCTCCTTCTTTGGCCTCAACCGACTGGTGTAATCCGTCCGACCATCTCCGTCCCTGCATTAATCTTCCGGTAAATTCGTCAACAATAATCACTTCCCCGTCTTTAACAACATAGTCTCTGTCTCTTAAATAATGCACTTTCGCCTTTAGGGCGTTTTCCATCAAATGAATCGACTCGAAATCTTTTTCGTATAAGTTTTCAATGCCTAACATTTTTTCTATTTTACGCAGTCCCAACTCGGTCAAAGAAACTGTTTTTGATTTTTCATCTGAAGTGTAATCAATATCTTTGGACAAATTACCCACTAACCGCGCAAAATCATAATATTTACTTGTCGGTTCCGTATCCGGAGCAGAAATGATAAGCGGAGTTCTTGCCTCATCAACCAAAATTGAATCAACCTCGTCAACGATCGCAAAATGATGCCCACCTTGACCGCCACCAGGCGAGGCAGGCCCTCGTTGTGCCATTTCTGGCAATTCAAAAACCAGGTTATCCCTTAAATAATCAAAACCAAATTCATTATTTGTCCCGTAAGTAACATCCGCATCGTAAGCTTCTTTACGCGATATCGGGTTTAAATGCGCCAATCTATCGTCAATTTCGTCACTTTTTGTAAATTTAGAATCATATATAAATGCTTGTTCATGGATAATACAAGAAACTTTAAGTCCCAGCATCGACAAAGCCCGACCGTACCATCCGGTACCAACTCTGGCTAAATAATCATTTGTTGTCACAATATGGACGCCTTTTTCCGAAAGCGAATTAACATAAGCTGTCATGGCGGCGGAAAGTGTTTTTCCTTCTCCTGTTTTCTGTTCCGCAATTTTTCCATGATGTAAACTAATTGCCGCCATTAACTGAACATCAAACGCCCGCTGGTTGACCTGTCTTTTAATCGCCTCCCGGATTACCGCCAGTGCTTCCGGCATTAAGTCGTCCAGAGTTTCACCGCGGGAAAGTCTTAATTTAAACTCGGGAGTTTTTGCCGCCAGCTCCTCGTCCGACAAGGCCGCCATTTCTTTCTCGAAAGAATTAATTTTTTCAACGACTGGCTTTAAACTTTCAATTTCTTTTTTATTCAAATCAAAAGCGTTTTTAAGAAAATTAAACATATTGTGATTATACCTTCTGATTGATATTTTGTGGAGTATCAAGGCCTCCCCTTGCAGTACTGCAAGGGGAGGCCTTATAAAATATATTAAGAAATAATATTATTTATAGTTTGACAATAAATTAATAAATTTGTAACTGTTTTTTTGGTTTTAACAACATTAAAATATTTTTTTAAATAATCGGAAAATTTTCCCGTTTCTTTTTTCTTTTTTCCATAATACAAACGATTAAATATTATTAAGCCATTTTTACTTAACATGGATTTTGTCTTATGAATAAAATTTTTGGTTTCTGCAGTGGTTAAAAAATCTTGACCCAAATATAAATCAACGATAATCAAATCATATTTAGTAATTAGTGATTTGGGATTAGTAATTAGTGGATGGTGATTGAGATTTTCTATATACTTAATAGCGTCACCAGTAATAATTTTTAAATTCTTAACCTCTCCGAGTCTAAAGTATTTTTTTCCGATTTCCACCACCTTTGGGTCAATTTCAACCCCGATAATTTTACAACCGGGGAATTTGTCAGCCACAATCTTTGCTGCATTCCCACAACCGAGACCTAAAATAAGGCAACTTGAAACCGGGAACTTAAAACTTGGAACATTTTTTATCGCCGTTTCCCATAGTTTTGTTACCAATCCACCCGATTGGCTGACACCGCCGATAATCATGCTTCTGTCTCCAAATAAATCATCTACCACTTTTATTTCACCATTTATTGGAGATTTTACAATTTCCAATGTTTCTCCGAAAGTAAAAAGTCTTTTTAAAAAAGATTTTAGCTTCATAGGATGATAAAATACACAAACAATTACCAATTTTCAAATTCCAATTTTCAAACAATATTTAAATTCTAATTATCAAATTTTAACCAGGATTTAGTTATTGAATATTTGAATTTGAGATTTGTTTGTATTTTGGAATTTGATTATTGGAATTTTATTTATGACAGATTCAATTTTATCATCAAAAACATTTTTAACCTACAGTTTGGGTTGCCGGACTAATCAGGCGGAAATTGAAACAATCGGCGAACAGCTTATGGTTTATGGCTTTAGACAATATACTTCTTCTACTTTTCTACCCTTTCACTCTCCTGCTCTGATAATATTAAACACTTGCGTAGTTACTTCAAAAGCAGAAAAAGAAACCAGAAAAGAAATGAGATACCTCAGGAAGAAATTTCCAAGAGCTTTCTTGGTCGTTTTGGGATGTGCGGTCACGGAAAAAGAAAAATTTAACATTAATCTTCCCGAAGCGGATTTATTGATTTCAAATGAAGAAAAAGAAAATGCAGCAGAAATTGTTATTAAACATTTTAATAAAGGTCCGTCCTTGTACAAGGACGGACCTTTGACCATAAATAAATACATACAATCCGGAAGAAAATTTATTAAAATTCAGGATGGTTGTAATGGTGGGTGCAGTTTTTGTTTAACACAGTTTGTCCGCGGAAAACCAACAAGTATTCCACCGGAAAAAATAATTGAAGAAATAAATTTTTGGGTTGAAAGAGGAGTAAAAGAAATAATTTTAACAGGAATAAATATTGGACTATATGGTGTCATTGCGAGGGGTTTATCCCCGAAGCAATCTAATTCCCTAACGGGATTGCCACAGGGCAAAGCCCTTCGCAATGACATTAACTTTGATTATGGAACTCCAATCGCTAACTTAATTCACAATATTCTCACAAAGACAAAAATCGAACGACTTTCATTTTCCTCTATATATCCGGAAATGGTTTCTGATAAATTATTAAAAATTGTAGTTAATAATCCTCGTATCAGTCAGTACTTCCATCTGTCCTTACAATCCGGTTCAAAAACAGTACTTGAAAGAATGGGACGGATAACTGATCCAGATAAACTTTTGAAAAAATTACTATTAATAAAAAAACAAAATCCATTTTTTACTTTCAAAGCGGATATTATCACCGGATTCCCCGAAGAAACCGAAAAAGAATTTCAAGAAACTTTAAAATTTATTCAAGAAGCGAGAATTTCATTCGCACATCTCTTTACCTATTCTCCACGTAAAGGAACGGCTGCCTACGAAATGATTAAGTCACATGAATGGCAAGATCTGCCGGAAAAGATTAAAAAAGAAAGAGCGAAAAAAATTAGAATAGTGGTTAAAAATATTCGCAAGCAAGAAGCAAAAAAGATGATTGCTAAATTGCCTGCCCGCCGTAACTTTAGTGAAGGAGGGCTAAATTGTTTAATTGTTAGAAAAGGTAATAGTGTCATTGCGAGCAAAGCCAGGTACCGGACGGTACCTGGCGAAGCGTGGCAATCCCAACCGAATTACAGTAATCCTATGGGATTGCTTCGTCGTTCCACTCCTCGCAATGACAATGAAATCTGGGAAGGAATTACGGAAAACGGATGGGTAATAAAATTGTCAAATTATCAAATTAACAAATTGGGAATTAAAAATGAAATTAAAGGAAAGATAGTACCGGTAAAAATTATTGGTTTTGAAAATGATTGGTTAATTGGAGAGATTTTGGGGAAATAAAAAAGCCAGAGGGTTTAGCTCTGGCCGTTAAAGGATAAAACCTTACTTCGTGTTCCACACTAAATCAATTCTGGTTTCTTTAGAAATTTCGAGTAATTCTTCTCGGGGCCAGACAACTTTTATTTTTATTGAATAAACCATTGCTCCCGGAAAAGAAAAAAGAAAACATCCTATCAATACTGAATTTTTCCACTGGGAAATGAATTTTAAGATACTATCCCGACCGTAAATTACAATTATATTGTTATCGGGATAATAATCGACCACAATCTTGTCGGACGGTTCAATTTCAGGCGTTTTGTCATATTCAACTCTTCCCTCGATAGACCTTCCTCTTTCCATGATTTCCCCCTTTTACTGAAATGAGCAATTGCTTAACTGAACTGAAGAATATCAAAATATAGTTAAAATGTCAAAATTACGGGTTATTTTTTGAGACTGATTTGGGTTTTTCCGACAAAAGACTGTAAAACCTCGGGAATTTCAACTGTTCCATCCGCTTTCTGGTAATTTTCCAAAATTGCCAGAATAGTTCTGGAAGTTGCAATAGCTGTCCCATTAAGCATGTGTAAATGCTCGATTTCTCCATTTTTTCGTTTAAATCTAATATTTAGATTCCTTGCCTGATAATCTGTACAATTTGAAGTAGAAGTTACTTCACCATATTCATTTCGACCAGGCATCCAGGCCTCGATATCAAATTTTCTTGCAGCCATGGTGCCCAAATCGCCTGTGCACATCTCAATTACCCGATAGGGCAATTTTAAACCTTGATAGATTTTTTCCTCCATTTCTAAAATATGCTCGTGCCATTTATTAGATTCTTCGGGAAGGCAGTAAATAAACATTTCTGCTTTTGTAAATTGATGAACCCTAAATATACCCTTAGAATATTTCCCATACGCCCCTGCTTCTTTTCTGAAACAATGAGAATAACCAATATATTTAATCGGAAGATCTTTTTCTGAAATAATTTCATCCGCATGACTTCCGGCTAAAGTAACTTCTGCCGTAGCAATCAATCCCAAATCTTCATCATTAATTTCATAGGTTTGAGCTTCGTCTCCCTTAGGCAGATAACCAGTTCCAAGATAATATCTTGATTTAGCCAAATCAGGGGTAATTACCGGTATAAATCCCTCTTTTGATAGCAACTGAAGAGCATATTGGACTAAAGCTAATTCCAACAAAGCTCCCTCTTTGTAAAGAAAATAAAATTGGGAACCAGAAACTTTTGCTCCGGTTTCAAAATCCAAAATTCCCAGTGATTTTCCTAATTCCAAATGATCTTTCGGAGTAAAATCAAATTTCGGTATGTCTCCCCATTTCTTAACCTCAATGTTTTCACTTTCGCCCTTACCAACGGGAACTTGTAAAAGTGCCGGATTAGGAATTTGTACAAGTACTTCGTTTAGTTTGTCATCCGATTCGTTTAATTTTTTTTCTAATTCTCCCAGTTCTGTTTTTAATTGCTTTCCTCTTTCAATTCCTTCTTTGCCCAGTTTGTTTCTTTCCGCCCGAAGTGTTTCCACTTTTTGCATAAACTCTCTTTTTTGCAAATCAATCTCCAATACATTATCCACTAAAAGTGGATCCCGTTGTTTATCAGCAGTAGCCTTCCTAAAAAAGTCTGGATTTTCGCGTAGTTTCTTTAAATCAATCATTTTAAAAATGTCATTGCGAGGAACGCGGTGACGAAGCAATCTCGGATAATACTGAACTAAAGAGATTGCTTCGGGGATAAACCCCTCGCAATGACAAACTCACAAATTTAACACTTCACTAACACCTTGCATTGATTTCAGAGTAATTGTAACAAACTCGGTCAAATTCAGTCCCAGTTTTTCTTCACACTTCACAACATCCTCTCTTCTTGTACCCGAGGCAAACTTCGGTTCTTTAAATCTTTTCAAAACACTTTCTATTGTTAAATCGGCTAATTTTTTTGTAGGTAAGACTAAAGTTGAAGCAACAATCAATCCGGTTAAACTGTCACCTAAAAAAATTGTCCAGTCCATTAAATTTTTCGGTTCCGTGTTTGTGGCATGCCAATTATGGGCGGCCATGGCGTGAGCAACATTTTCCGGAACTTCATATCCCTTTTCTCTTGCCAATAAAGTAATTTGCACTCCCTGCTTTTCCATTGGTACTCCTTCACAATAATCGCCATCGTGAAGAAGTCCGGTCATCATCCATTCTTCCTTTGTTCCACCAAGTTCGTTTTCACTTCTTCCACGTGTTTTAAGCTCATCATAAATCCCGCCCATTAGGACTTCGGTTGCAAACATGTGCTTAATGATATTTCCATTAATCACATGCTCTTTAATTAAACTGATTGCTTGATCACGACTTAACATAAGTTAAAAATTCAAAGTTAAAAGTTAAAAGTTGCAGTTATCAGTTATAAGTTTCGAAAACTTTGAACTTTAAATTAAAATTTTGAACTTTGCACTTTGAACTTTGAACTATAATTTCCGCATTGGTGGGAAAAAAACCGTTTCCCTAATCGGTTTGTCCATTAAAAAGGCAAAAAATCTTTCACTCACTCCAAATCCGGCTGTCGGAGGCATACCATATTCGAGTGCGATAATAAAATCTTCATCAATCATCTGCGCCTCTTTATCGCCGGCATCACGCAATTTTTGCTGCTGCTCAAATCTTTTTCTTTGATCAAGCGGATCGTTTAATTCGGAAAATCCGTTACCCAATTCCGTTCCTCCGGCCATTGGCAACAATCTTTGGGTTAGTAATGGATTTTTCGGATCCCTCTTGGCAAGCGGAGATATTTCTACCGGTAAATTAATCAAAAAACACGGTTGAATTAGAGTCGGCCTGACTGTTTTTTTATAAATCAAATCAAGCAGTCTGCCTCTACCGATATTTTTTTCCATTTTAATTTTTAGCCCGGTTGCTTTTTTTTCTAACTCCTCAACCGTTACAGTAAGCGGGTCGATCTTGGTTATTTCTTTAAACAGAGTACAATAATCAATTCTTGGCCATTTTTTAGACCAATCGATTTCTTTTCCTTCACGGATAGTTTTTAAACTTCCCGTTGTTTCTTTTACCAAATACTTATAAAAATCCTCAAGCAAATTCATTAAATCATTATAGTCGGCATATGCCCAATAAAATTCCATCAAGGTATAATCCTGTAAATGTTCAGCGTCAATTCCTTCGTTTCTAAAAATTCTTCCGATTTCAAAAATTTTCTCATATCCGCCGACTATCAATCTTTTAAGATGCAGCTCCAGTGAGATACGGAGATAAAAATCAGTATCTAGGGCGTTGTGGTGAGTGATAAAGGGCGTAGCGTCCGCTCCGCCGGGTATAGATTCTAAAACCGGAGTTTCTACCTCCAAAAAGTCTTTCCCGTTCAAATATTTTCTAACCGCAGACCAAAATTTTGATTTTTTAACAAACATCTCTTTTGACTGCGGATTCATAATTAAATCCAAATATCTTTGCCTTAAACGAATTTCCATATCCGTCAACCCATGCCATTTTTCCGGTAAGGGTAAAATTGATTTTGTTAAAATCACGATGTTGGCAACTTTAACGGTAATTTCACCAGCTTTAGTTTTAAAAATATTGCCATTAATGCCGACAAAATCGCCTAAATCAAGAAGTTTAAGAAGTTCGAATTGTTTCTCGCCAATATCGCTTCTAGAAAAAAACAGTTGGATTTTCCCGGAATCATCAACTAAATCGGCAAACATTGATCCCCCATGTCCTCGCAAACCACGAAGCCTTCCGGCAACAGAAACATCTTTACCTTCCATTTCCTTTGCTTTTAAGCAAGAATGTTCTCTGTTAAATTTTGCCGGATAAGGATCAATCCCTAAAGCCTTGATTTTATCTAATTTTTCAATTCTGGTTTTCCGAAGTTCATCTATAGTTGACATGAGGCAATTCTATCATAAGGTATAAATTCAGGAAAGTCCGGGTAAAATTATTGAATCTTAATTATTTTATAGACGATTTTTCCGGCTGGAGCATCAAACTCAACTTCTTCGCCAACTTTTTTGCTTATTAAGGCTTTTCCAAGCGGAGACTGGTGCGAAACCTTTCTTTGTATCGGATCAGCTTCCCATTCACCGACTATACTATAATCAATTTCTCCTTTATCCGACTTGATGGTGACTTTGCATCCTAAACATACACAATCATTTGAACTTCTTTCTTTAATTACACAAGAATTATTAATAATTTCCTCAAGTTCCTCAATCCTGCCGTCAATAAATGCCAATTCTTCTTTAGCGGCAGCATATTCATTATTTTCCGAAAGATCACCTTGAGACCGTGCCAATGCCAGTCTTTCAACAGTTCTTGGGCGCTTTTCATTTTTTATGTTACTAAGTTCTTTTTGGATATTTTGCAAACCCCCGGATGTTAAATAAATTTTATCTTCTTTTTTTGGAATGATTTTTGTCATTTTTTTCCTCATGCTCAATATTAACTTTTACCAATAAGATGTCATCTTAAGCCCTTGCTAAAAATTTGTCAATATATCAACAATATGATATATAACAAATATGTAATATTGTCGATATTATCAGCTATTTTTAATTAATAGGTAATATTTTTTTAACAAAAATATTACCATCTCTTTTAGGTAACAAATCTGGTAAAATATACGTAAATTTCGGCGCTATCGTCGCGTCAAACGCGACTGAGGTCACGTCAAACCAAGTCTGACTTGGTCAAACATGACTGAGGCTGTGCTAAAATCATATGGTTAATAGGCGCTATCGTCTAGTGGACTAGGACGACAGGTTCTCATCCTGCTAACCTGGGTTCGAATCCCAGTAGCGTCACTATTTTAAAAGGCTAAAGTATTTAATAGTATACTGAGCTTTGATTTAGTTCTACCGATGTGTCTATCTACGACACACCGGGTGTGGGATGGTCCGGGTGTGGGATGGTGGGATGGTAGTGGTCAAGTACATGGAACTTAAGACCAAAAAATCCACCAAAAAGATTATCAAGCTTTTTAAAAGCGTGACGGATGCACAAATCAAAAACTTACTAACGGGGGAAGAAATTATCCTTCGTTCTGAAATGACGGAGGAATTACGGCAACTATTGGAATCCCTGTGGTACTAATTTGGACAAGTCGGGAAAAATCAAATCGTAAAAACCACAAACACCGGAGATTGAACCTACCAGAAAACAAGGCTACATTACCTCTGAGGTGAAGATTTGCTTTTAAGACAGTCTCTTATTCCAACCCACTTACCAATTTCTTCCATCAATAGTTTCGTGTTTTTTTTACCTGTTCTTATAATTAGATTAGCGTTGTCTTCATTTCCACTGTTTTTATTAATTCTAATCATATCAGAAGGAATTGTGGGTTTAATACTAATGTCGTAATTATCAGGATTTTTAAAAACAATTCCAATACCTTCTTCGTATATATAAAAGATTAAAGGAAGAAAGGGCATGGGAACAGATTGGAAATTAACTTGTTTAACCATATTCCAAGGGATATCATATGTATTTTTGTTTATACTTATTTTTAATCCAGAACTATCTATTGAAACTGTTTGATTTGTAGCAAGTAAAGATTGTACAGTAAAATATATACCGGCAACAATTAAAGGATATATAGGCCAATCTTCAAACCCCTCAATCAAACGAAAAAGTTTCATAGACCCAACACATAGCAAAATTAAAAAAACACCGATTATAATTTGAACGATTTTGTTCTGTTTGAATTTGTGTTGCATAGTAAATTAATGGTATACGAAAAGAATGAATTTTTCACTAGGGACTTCTTTTGTTATAGATTTCTCTGGATAAGCAAGCATTAATTTGTAAACCCAGGGGAGAAAGTGTTCGAAACAAAGGTAACCGTTCAGGAGTTTCCAATGGTTTTGTCATCGCGAGGCTACGAAGTAGCCGTGGCGATCTATAGAGATTGCTTCGCGGAGTTTACAGTGAGCGAAGTCGAACTGCTCGCAATGACAGTTCTTTGCCAAATCCTGAACGGTTACAAACAAAGTGCATCAGGGTCACCGAGCTGAGCTCGGTGATAGTCCGCTGAGCGGACTCACCGAATTAAATATACCGGATGTGTCTAGCTATATCACCCCACGTGTGTGATATTCGTGTGTGATATTTTACAAAAAAAACAGCACCGCAAGAAGAGTTTTACCCCTGATGCGGCGCAAAAAAAATCTTAATTGTTAGCCGTTTTAGCGTCAAGCAAAACGGTTAATTTTAAAATCTCATTATATTTTTCTTTTTTATCACCGGTATCGTAATTTTCAATTTTGTTCATAAGAAGCTCAACATTTTTATACCAAGCCGGGTTGGGAGGACAATAAACCGGTGAAATTTTTTTGGGAGTATTCAGCCCACGGCTATAATACTTTTCCGATAATGCCTTGGAAACAGTCTCGATTGAATCTTCCCAGGATGTAAATTTAATCACCCCGCCACCCCAACCGTAGGCATTGTATGTTCCGTTAATCATGTGTTTTCCAAAGGTAGATTCAACGCCGGAAATAGCCGCCAGCAATCTCCAGTCAATATTGTATTTATCGGCAATATATATAAATTCAAACGAGTACTTGGACATTGGAGAATCGAAATCTTTTAAAAAACTCTCCAGTTTTTCTACTCTGGCTTCTTTTTTGATTACATACGACTTTTCCGGATATATCAATTTCTTGTAATCCACAGGCTCATCTGCCGATGCTTTTGAGGCCAGGCAAAAAGATAAGAAAACCATAGTGATGACGTAAATAGATTTTTTCATAGGAAATATTTGGGGCAGTTTCATAGGAAATATTTGGGGCAGAAAGATAGTAGAATTAAAGGCTGGTATTAAGCCTATAGCGTATTATAACACAGAAAGTCAATAAAGGCAAATATGAGGTGTGAAGCTATCCAACCTGGAAGGTGTGCAAAGGTGTGCAAATTCACCTGATCGCGGTTTTTATCGCTTCAAATAAATCGGATACAAAAACAAAGCTTAAATCTTTTTTAACCTCGGTTGGAATTTCCTCCAAATCTTTTTTATTATCTTTAGGCAGGATTACGGTTTTAATTCCCGCTCTGTGGGCAGCCAGCACTTTTTCCTTTACCCCGCCGATTTCCAATACGCGTCCGCGAAGTGTTATTTCCCCTGTCATCGCTATTTCTCTTTTAGTCGGCTTTTTAGTAAAAGCAGATACTAAAGCAACAGTCATTGCTACTCCCGCCGAAGGTCCGTCTTTCGGAACCGCACCCTCCGGAACATGAATATGAACATCAAGATTCTTGGCAAAATTTTCCTTAAGGCCAACTTTATCAAAATGACTTTTAATAAAACTCATCGCCGCCTGACAGGATTCTTTCATAACGTCGCCCAACTGCCCGGTTAAAATCAGCTGCCCTTTTCCGGGCATCAATGCAACTTCAATAAAAAGAATCTCGCCGCCAAAAGGAGTCCATGCCAGTCCGGTTGAAATTCCTACCTGGTCCTCTTTTTCCAGTGCGGTTAAACTGAATTTTTGCGATCCGAGATATTTTTTTACTTGAACCGGAGCAATTTCTTTCTCAATTATTTTTCCTTCGGCTGTTCTCCTGGCAACCTTACGACAAATTGATGCTAAATTTCTTTCCAGCGCACGAACACCGGCTTCTTTGGTATACCTTCTGATGACTTCAAAAAGCGCTTCTCTGGATATTCCTAAATCTCCTTTATGCAGTCCGTTGGCTTTCAATTGTTTTTCCCAAAGATACCGGCGGGCAATATTTTCTTTTTCCTCTTCCGTATAACCCGGAAACCTGATAATTTCCAACCTGTCTCTTAACGCCAGCGGGATTGTATCAAGCATGTTTCCGGTGGCAATAAAAAATACCTGCGATAAATCATAGGCAACTTCCAGATAATGATCGGAAAACTCTTTATTTTGTTCCGGATCTAATGCTTCCAGCAACGCCGAAGAAGGATCACCCCTGAAATCAACCCCGATTTTATCAATTTCATCAAGCATAAAAACCGGGTTTTTCATTCCCACGGTTTTCATTCCCTGAATAATTCTTCCCGGCAAAGCACCGACATATGTTCTTCTGTGCCCTCGTATTTCCGCTTCGTCGCGGATTCCTCCCAGTGAAATCCTGATAAATTTTCTTCCCAAAGCACGGGCAATCGATTTACCGATTGATGTTTTTCCGACCCCCGGAGGACCGATAAAACAAAGGATTGTGGGAACAGAACATTCTTTTTCTTCGCCGGGTTTACATTTATTTTTTGCCTTTAGCTTCATTACCGCCAGGTACTCTATGATTCTTTCTTTAATTTCCTTAAGTCCGTAATGGTCTTCTTCCAAAACCTTTTTAGCTTTAGCCAAGCTGACATTGTTCGGACTCTCCTGGCTCCAGGGAACCGCTATTAACCAATCCAAATAGTTTCTAATATATCCTGTTTCAGGATTATTCGGATTCATTTTTCGATAACGCGTAAGTTCCTCAAGCGCTTTTTTTTCTACCCCTTTAGGCATTTTGGCTTTAATAATCTTTCCTTTTAATTCCTTGATTTCTTTCTCGTCTTCTTCATCAGCGCCTAACTGCCCCAACTCCTGATCAATCGTCTTTTTTCTTTCTCTTAAAACCGCTTCCCTCATCCCTTTATCAAACTTTGCCTGGGTTTTATTGGCAATGGATTTTTCCAATTCTAAAATTTTGATTTCATATGAAAGCCTTTCCGCAACCCTAACCAGCCTTTCGTATATTTGTGAAATCTCAAGAAGCATTTGTTTGTCAACTGGTTTTAAATCTAAAATTGAGGCGGCTTGATTAGTCAGTTCTATATAAGACGAGCCTGAAAGCAGTTTCATTAAAACCATCACGTCAATAGTTTTCCCCAGATTGAAAATTTTTTGTATCTGTTCCGTCACATGTTTTACCAATGCTTTTAATTCGTTATTTTCGATAATAGATTCCTTGTCCTCGGTAACATTGGCAATGAAAAACGGTTCAGATTGCGAAATACTATTGATTTTTACTCTGGAAATCCCCTTAACCAAAACATGAATTGTCCCGTTATTTTCAATTAAATGCTCGACTGCCCCGATGGTTCCCACTTTATAAAAATCATCAATCGACGGAGATTCTATGGATGGATTTTTTTGGCACACAAAACAAATTAGTTTGTTTGTTTTATACGCAGAAGTAATTGCTAAGCTTGATTTCATCCTCCCAAAAGTGAGTGGCGCTTCTGTTTGCGGAAAAACAACAACGTCCCGTAAAGGAACAAGTGGTACTGTAAATTCTCCGTTTTCGAAAGAAGTTTTTAATAACGACTGGTTTTGATTGGTAATGTCAATATTTTCTGTCATAGTTCTTAAATTAAATTGCTTTAGCAGTTTAGCATCACAACTGCTAAATGTCAATGAATATTTTTGAAGAAAAAGTATTTAATTACTGGTGGATTACTACTCGTGTTCCCGAACTGTCTTTACTTGCCAATACTGAATTTTTTCCCGATGGTAAACCCGGAGTCGACCAATAAAATAATTTTTCTGCCATCAATGTCGGAAGATTAACACAACCATGGCTCATTGGTGTTCCGAAGTTATTATGCCAATAGGTTCCGTGAAGCCCATAGCTGTTAAAAAAATACATTGTATAAGGAACATTGGGTAAATAATAATATGTTCCGTTTTCTTTGCTTCCTCCGGACATTTTTGCATATTTATATTTACTCCATATCCGGAACTCTCCTTCAGGCGTTTTTCCTGTTTTGCCGGATGATATTAAAGTTTCAAGAAATTTATTATTGTTTTCCCAGGCAATCAATTTTTGTTCCGATAAATCAATCTCAATCCATTTATTGTCCGGTGACACATCCCCTAAAACCGGACTAGACAAAAAATCAGGCAATTGCGTCAGCAGTGGAGTTAATTCATGATCCAAAAAGTAGGCATTTTCTTCAGGAACAAAACTGCCATCGCTGGTTTGCGGATCGCCGCAAGCGCAATTTGCTTCCAATTTGCCGTATTTTAAACTTAATCTAAGTACCAAGGTAGCGACAAAAAGAAGTAAAGGGAATATAATGTACAGGTATTTTTTACCTGATGGTTTGGTAATAATTTTAACCATATATTAAATTAAATTAATCTTAATATAAAGAGTATCAACTGTTTTAATAAAAAACAATAACGAGACAGACGAATTATGTTTTCTATTAGGTCATTTCGAGCCCCGCCTGTGGCGGGACGAGAAATCCAGCGATAGCGTAGAATAATATATTATTTATTAACTTAGATCACGCATACGCAAGCTAGATTTCTCACCCCGCTTAGCGGGGATTCGAAATGACCGGCGATATTTGAGGTTTAATAAAAACTATGACTGTTTATTTTTCAGATTTTAAAAATAATCCAAAATTGCAAAAAAATATTGCGGCGAAAGCGGTAATTTTATCTGCAATCAGGGAATTTTTTCACCGGGAAGGTTTTTTGGGAGTCGATACCCCGACCATGGTAATTTCTCCCGATCCCAGTCCTTTTAATGAAGTTTTTGAAGTAAGGAGTTTCAAAGGTGAAAAATATTACCTTACTCCTTCTCCTGAATTTTTCATTAAAAAATTATTATCCGCCGGATTAAAAAACGTTTATCAAATTACCAAGGCTTACCGTGACATGCAGGAAAACGATCTTGTTCATCTAAGGGAATTTACTATTCTGGAATGGTATAGAACGGGAGGAACATATTTGGATTTAATGGAGGATTGTGAAAACCTGATCAACTACATTTACCAATACATTACTGTAGAGACGGGGCATGCTTGGTCCCTACAAACAATTGAATATCAAGGAACCCGGATTAATATTACTGCTCCATGGCACAAATTATCCTGTGAGGAAGCGTTTAAAAAATACGCCAAGATTGATTTGAGAAAATTTTTAAGTTTTGAGATCGCCAAAAAAATTTGCAGGCAACATGGTTATCAAGTAAACGAAAAAAACTCATGGGAAGAACTTTATCACCAGATTTTTTTAAATGAGGTTGAACCGAATTTTCCCAAAGACCGGCCGTTTTTCCTTTATGACTATCCCGCCCCGCTGGCAGCTTTGTCAAAAATAAAAAAGGATGATTCTGATTTTGCCGAAAGAGTCGAGCTTTATATTGGCGGACTGGAATTGGCCAATGGCTATTCCGAGCTAACCGATTCACGCGAGCAGGAAAAAAGACTCAAGGCTAATATAGAAACAAGAAAAGAAAAGAAAATGCGGGTTTTTGATTATGATCAGCAGTTTGTTGAAGCTTTAAAATCCGGTTTTCCGCAAACCGCCGGAATCGCTTTAGGAATTGACAGGCTGATTATGCTCTTTTGTAATTCTGCCGATATTCACGATATCACCCCTTTTGCTCTATAACCTTAACAAATTGGGGTATTGACAAAAGTATTATTATAAGATATAATATGCCTTAATCTCAAGCTAGGAGGATACAAAAAGACACAAAAACTCCTAATTGTGGATTGTACTTTAAAAAAATTTTAAGCCTTTATCCGCATCGGCGGATGCTCTTATCAAGTTTACCTGTTTGCCACTTTGCTGGAGGTGGTTCTTCCTAAATGGAAGATGTAATCTTAACAGGTAAAAAGGCTCACTCATCCACAATAATCGTGTCTATAAAAGGATGAGGAAATAAAAATCGGTTGTAGGACACAAAAATGGCTTAGAGTTTCGCACCAGATGTCTAAGTAGCATAGACAGCGAAACAATTTAAAAAAGGAGTGCCCCCTAGGCTAAGAAGAGCTGCTTCTTTAAAAGCCGAAGGGGCCAAATATCTACCATTAGCCTCTACTCCGTCTTGTACGGGTGGAGGCTTTTTCTTTGCAATATAAAAAAAAATAGGCTGTTAACAATTAGTCAACAGCCTAAAAAGCAAAATCATTTTTGATGAGCAGTAATCTCGTTCATTGCTTTCCGAGTTTTGCCAGATCTTCCGCACTTTCAGCATAATACCATTTACCATCCGGTCCGGGTTTCATATTGTATACCCAAACTTTCTGGGTATACGGCCAATCATCCCGAACCAGCGGGTATCTGGTTTTATAAACCCCACCGCCAACTAAAGGAATTTCGATTTCTGCCATAACATGACGGCTTCTCCGCCACTCGGGTTGGTTATCAAAAACAAATCCGGAAATCATACCGTCAATCCCCGTACCATCTCTACTGGTGAATCCAGTCTGGTTTAAGGAATAAACAAATTCTCCGCTGTTGTTGGCAGAAAAATCAAACCACTCAACTTTTGCACCATTAAGCGGATTTGTTTTTCCAGACGCCATGTCAAAAAGGACAACCTGCGTTGAAACATAATACTTCCCGGTTTGAGCCAGGCAGTTTAAATACAACAATGCGCCTAGAATCACCAAAAGAACTGCTGCCAAAAAGACCTTTTTCATTTCCCTTTCTCCTTTTCAAGCTGCAATATCTGGTCTTAATAGCATTATAGGGTAAGTTATCCATGTTTTCAAGTAACTATTCAGATTCACTGACACAGAATTGTCATTGCGATCCGGCTAAGCCGGAGAAGCAATCTCGAGATCGCCACGCTCATTCCTGCCTGCCGGCAGGCAGGTCATTCGCTCGCGATGACATTGTGTCCATAACTCTGAATAGTTACGTTTTCAACTTCTCCTTTACAAAAAAAACCACTAGCCTTAAAATTACCTCTGTTATACCACTCCGTTCCGCTGACGGCGGAACGTCGGGTATTATTTATTTATAAAAAGAATTTAAGGAGTTAATGTCTACCATAAATACGGCTGATTTAAAGAAAGGAATATGTATCATGTTTCGTGATGCACCTTGTTTGGTGACCGAAAAAACATTTGTTTCTCCCGGGAAAGGTTCCGCTTTTTACCGGACAAAACTTAAAAACATCAAAACCGGCAATGTGGTTGAATTTACTTTCAAATCCGGAGAGAAATTGGAGGAAGCACCGGTTGAAATAATAGAGCTTCAATACTCATATAAGGACGCTGAAGAATATTATTTTATTAACTCGCGTACTTACGATCAATACGTTCTGACAAAAGACATGATCGGTGATTTTCTGCCACTCCTAAAGGAGCAAGAAACATATCAGGTTTATGTTTTAGACAATTTAGCCGTTTCTTTAAGACCGCCATTAAAAGTACGGCTAAAAATAATCAATACTGAGGCCGGCGCAAAAGGGAATACCGTTTCCGGAGCCACTAAAGAAGCCCAGTTGGAAACCGGTTACAAACTGCAGGTACCGCTTTTTATCAAGGAAGGCGATCTGGTCTCGATCAACGTCGAATCGGGAGAGTACGTTGAGAGGGTACAGGAATGAAAATTGTTATTCCGAATTACACGGCTGCAATTATTATTCGCGACAAGAAGATATTACTGCTCCAAAGAAACAAAAACGATGATGAACCCGAAAAGTGGACTCCAATAAATGAAACTATTGAAGATAATGAATCTCCAGAAGATGCTGTGGTAAGAGGAGTAAAAGAAGAAATAGGGACAGAGTTTTTAATTACCGAACGACTCGAAAATCATCTTTACGATGGAATAACTGCTGTCTTTCTCGGTACTGTAACAGGACCAATAAGACCAGAACAAAAAGAAGTTAAAAATTTCGGATGGTTTTCTTACGAAGAAACAAAATCTCTAGATTTTGCTTATAAATACGAGTGTGTTATTAACCAACTATTTGAGAAAAAATTACTAAGATAATGATTGAAAATAAAAGTTTTTTTACACTTGTACATATCATGTTGCTAAATCTTTCTTAAACTTTTAAAATTGTAATAGAAATCACAGAAAACTAAGATGAAAATTATTGCCACCGTAATTAAAGGAAGATGCCAAGGAGGGTATTATAAAGTTGGAGATCGATTCGAAATCGATAGAGATTTGATACCTGGAGGTATTTGCGCTGGGGCTTTGCTTACAATGTTGCCTATGATAATAGGATTACAGAACGGGGCGAAATATCGATGGGAGAAAGATAAAGATAGAGCAGTGGTTCATTGCGCAGACGAACCAGGGATTACAATAGAAATAAAAAGAGTTAATGTTTAATACAGCTTCACACCTTCGAGGTATAATACATTCACACCTCTCATGTATCATTCAAAAACTAGATGTTTTATGGCTTCAAGTCTCTTACCATAATCTACTTGGTCGTAAGTAAATTCTCTCAATTTATCAACTGAAGAAAAATATCCCAATATCAATTCTTTACTACAAAAACCTTCCCTTTTCCCCATATACTCGGAAAATGAAGAATAAGGATAATCCTCAAGCTGAACTTCTCTAATTACTGAAGAAACAACCGGATTAATATGAATATAACGCAAAACATGAATTAGTTGCCGGTCCTCTTCTATTCTAACTGCTTTAAAAGCCCCCTGAAAAAGGGGACCTATTCTTTTATTTTTTGAATTGAAGTAACGGGTGTAACTGTTAGAAAACTTACTGACAAAGTTTATTATCCCGTCATCTAATAATTGTCTAAGAAGCAGGTGAAAATGATTAGGCATCAGAGAGTAACCAATAATATCTACCAACTTTTCTTTTTGCTTCATCAATTGAGAAAAAAAGAAAGCCCTTTTGTCTAAGTCAAGTTTAAGAACTTGAGCTAACCCTGCAGAAATTTTTGGAAAACGGTAAAAATTTAAAGTCAATAAAGCTCTATCATGTTCTCTTTTATCAGTAAAAACTGGACGTTTTTCTACTCCTATATTGAAAACGTGGTAAATTTCGCCGGTAGCAAAAATTGTTTTTCTCACACTACTAAATTGTAATCCTACAACAAAATTGTTGTCAACTAAGGTGTGAAGCTATCCGACCTCGAAGGTGTAAAGCTACCAAAGATTCAGGTTCCACTTTTTATCAAAGAAGGTGATATTGTTTCCATAAATGTTGAATCAGGCCAATATACTGAGAGAGTCAATGAATAAACAAAAGTAATTTGTAATTTGTTGAGTCGCAACGAAATCTCACCGCAAATTGCGGGATTTTTTGATATAATCCGCTTATGTACAATTGGTCAACCGATGAAAAATATTTAAAGAAATTCCCTGAAGAATACAAAAAATGGCGTTTACTTCAGCTTATTAATTACGGACTTGACGGCGAAAAACTTAATTTAATGGAATTGAAAAAATATTGGTCAGAAATTAGCGAAGAAATAGTGGATGAAAATATTAAATATTACATCCAAAAATTCATCCTTAAATAATGAAAAGCATCCTTACCCCCTTTCAAAAAACAATACTTGATGGTATTTGTGAAGAAAAATTCATTCTTGATAATTTTACACTAGGCGGAGGAACTGCTCTTTCCGAATTTTATTTAAAGCATCGTTATTCTGAAGATTTTGATTTCTTTACTGAAAACGAAATTCATCTTGAAAATATAAAAATAAAATTGGATGCGCTTTTTAATAAATTAAAAATACACTCAATCGAATATCGGGAAATTCAATCCTCTAAAATATTTTTTCTTAAAAACAATCAAAAAGAAGTGGTCAAAACTGATTTTAATTATTTTCCTTTTTTTAGCTTCAATCAACCAACAACTTACAAAGGATTAAAAATTGAAAGTTTACTTGATATTGCTGTTAGCAAACTTGATACCATTCTTACCAGAAAGAATGCACGTGACTTTATTGATTTTTATTTCATTCAAAAAACTAAAAATTTTCGCTTAAATTTTCTTTTAGCAAAAATTAAAGAAAAATATAATTATACTGTCGATCCTCTTTACTTAGGAAGCTGCTTTTTAAAGATTGAGTATTTAAAAGACTATCCCAAAATGATTAAAAAAATAAATCAGGAAGAATTAATTACATATTTTTCCGCTCTTTCCAAACAGCAAAGAAAAAAAATTATAATTTAAATAGGTTTATTCCTCTACAATTTCCACAGAAATTATCTTTACCGGTGCGACCGGTCTGGAGTTTTCCCCCATTGGACTTGCAGTAACCTCAGCCTCCGCAATTTTATCGACTACTTCTATTCCAAGAACTACTTTCCCAAAAATTACATAATCTGTTGGAAGCGGAACATCTTTGTGCATAATAAAAAACTGACTGCCGTTTGTATTCGGTCCGGCATTGGCCATGGCAACATTTCCGCGGGTATATCCACCGTCAAAAGGTTCGTCGTCAAAACGATATCCCGGCCCGCCGGTTCCGTCACCTTTCGGATCTCCTCCTTGAATCATAAAGTCCTTAACTACCCGGTGAAAAACCGTATTGTTATAAAAATTTTTTCCGGCTAATGAAACAAAATTGTTTACCGTGATTGGTGTTTGTTTTACATTTAACCGGATAGTAATATCACCCTCCGTAGTTTTCAGAATTGCGGTGTAAGTTTTATTTTGATCAATTTGCATTTCCGGCATTCTTGCCTCACTTTCGGTTGGTTCGATAACGGGGTTTGTCTCTGGTGTATTTAGTTCTACGTTTTGTACCGCTTCTTTTTTTTCTTTTGATTTATTATTTGAGAGAAAAAGAAAACCGCCAAAGATAATCAGTAAAAAAATAATCAGTAAATATTTTTTATTCATATTTTTATAATTTTAATAACGAATATTGGGCAATCAAACCGCCAAAAATGATCGCACACAAAGACATTACCATAATTAAAGTATTTATTGACGGACCGGCAGTATCCTTAAACGGATCACCGACCGTATCGCCGACAATAGCGGCCTTATGCGCTTCGGATCCTTTTCCGCCGTAAGCGCCGTCTTCGATAAATTTTTTCGCATTATCCCAAAGTCCGCCTGAATTTGCCATAAATAAGGCAAAAATGATTCCGGTAATAATTGATCCGGCTAAAAATCCTCCCAATGTATTGGCGCCAAAAATAAATCCGACCAGTAACGGGGACATAAAACTTAAGACTCCCGGTAAAATAAGCTCTTTCAGCGCACCTTTTGTTGCAATATCGACGCATCGATTACTGTCCGGCTTTACTTTTCCGGCAAGCACTCCCGGAACCTCATTGAACTGTCTTCTGATTTCTTCAACCATTTTAAAAGCATTTTTACTGACAGCCAGTATTGTTAAAGCAGAGAATAGCGGCGGCATCATTGCGCCTAGAAAAAGGCCAATTACCACTCCCGGTGTTCTTAAGTCCAACCCTTTTATTCCGACTGTCTCGGAATAAGCGGAAAACAAAGCCAGTACTGTTAACGCGGCCGCGCCGATCGCAAATCCTTTGGTAATCGCTTTGGCGGTATTTCCGGCCGCATCAAGTTTGTCACACACTTTAATAACTTCCTGGCTTTCTTTTGCTGCTTCGGCACATCCTTTAGCGTTATCAACAATCGGACCGTAAGCATCGGCAGAAACTACCATTCCGGCAATTGACAGCATTCCAACCGCGGCAACCGAAACGCCGTAAGTACCGGGAATTCCGAAATGCTCGGCAATAAACCAGGATGCAATAGTCGCCGCGCAAATTCCCAAAACTGAAGGAACGACGCTGATAAGTCCATAAGAAAAGCCGTTTAAAATCAATATTGCCGATCCGCTTTTGGCTGATTTAGCCGTTGCTCCAACCGCTCTACCCTTAACGTCCGTAAAAAAATTTGACGTAAAACCAATAATTACTCCGGCGGCCAAACCGGCAATTGTCGGCCAAAAAACACCCCACATATTTTTAATTTCCATCAAGTTCAAAGCTATTAAAGCAAAAAAGATAAAAATCACCGTTGTTGCAATCGTTCCTGAATTTAAGGCTTTCCCGGGATCTTTGTTCCCTTTAGTTTTTACAAAAGCCATACCGAAAAACGAAGACAAAATCCCCGCTCCTCCTAAAACAAGCGGATAAACCGTATATCTGATATCGGTTTTAAAAAGTTCAAAACCTAAAATCATTACTGCCACCACCGAAGCAACATATGAATCGAAAATATCGGCTCCCATTCCGGCAACATCTCCCACATTATCGCCAACATTATCGGCAATCACCGCCGGATTGCGCGGATCGTCTTCGTCCAGATTAAATTCCACTTTTCCAACCAAATCCGCGCCGATATCGGCGGTTTTAGTATATATTCCGCCTCCGGCCTTAGCCAGTAAAGCAAGAGAGCTTGCCCCGAAACTAAATCCCAAGACAATATTCGGATCTTTAAAAATTAAAAAAATTATAGTCATTCCAATCAATGCCAGTCCAACTACGGATAGACCCATGACTCCGCCGGCAAAAAAACCGATCGGAAAAGCTTTTCCCAATCCTTCTCTGGCCGCCCAAGCGACTTTAGCGTTGGCTTTGGTAGCGATTGAAATCCCGATATAGCCGGCCGTCGCCGAACAAAGAGAGCCGAAAAGATATGCGAGAGCTATTTTCCAACCCAAGGTAAAATAAATAATTAAAGAGATAATCCCGGCGACATATGATAAGGCCTGAAACAATTGCCGTAGATAGGCTTTTGAGCCTTCCTGAACTAAACCGGAAAACTCAAGCATTGCTTTACTGTTGCATTGCTTTGAAGAAACCCAGCGGAAAAGAAACCCGCCGACCAGTATTGAAAAAACTCCGGCCATAATCGTAAATAATTGCCAAGACATAAGGATTATTCTAAACCAAGTTTTTATACTGCACAAGACCGTGAATCATGAATCAAGAATCATGAATCAAGAATCATGAACAAATAGACTGAATAAGTGAAGAATTATTTTTATTGTTAAATTGCCGTGCCCCGCCGTAGTCCGGCTCAGCCGGACGAAGGGGGGTTTAATTGCTTGCTTGCCTAGTACATGATACC